>OICL01000367.1_pt1 | contig 25601 bp, 19 predicted proteins | sample 1581231 | NCBI WGS metagenome assembly OICL01 (sample SAMEA3882542, study PRJEB24775) | human gut metagenome | biome: human-associated habitat; feature: intestine environment; material: feces | place: Netherlands | collected 2009/2010 | reverse complement strand
GCCGTGAGCAGATAGCAAACCCAGCCGAGCCTGTCAACGGTCAAGATGAACGGCGGAAATGCGCCGCCGTTGACAGCCCCGCCCGTCTTTGCTGTTCGGTAATCATAACCACTAGTAAACTAGTGGTTATGATTTGGCGGCGGAAAAATACAAATTATTGCGCGAAAAATCCCGATGCAGTGCATAACCGCATCGGGATAAAGCATGTCATAATTTCAATTTAAAGCATTGACGCTGCCTTTTAGGACGCATTACTCCCCTATCGGCTCCGACTTCCAGGTGTTCGCGCCGAAATAGATACCGGAACGGCCGAACCGATTGGAAATCACGGCTTCGTGCTTTTATTTCAGGCCTTTTACAAGTTTAATAATCTGAGCGGAGAAGGTCACAGATAATTCTGCAAGTTTATTTTTCTTTTATATTCGTATCACCTGTTTATATAGACAGTATATCCTAAATCCAAACATTGTTCAATGACGCCGACGCTGTGCGCCCGATGATGTCGCTTGCGCTCCGAAATGTTGCTGTTCGCTTCGCTCACAGTGAAATAATTTGCTCTGCAAATTGTGAAATTTGACGCTTCGCATCAAGTGAATGTGAAACAAAGCCTCACCGCCGCAGCGATTTCACACGCCGCAGACGTATTTCACATTTGCGAAGCAATATTTCACATTGAGGATATTTCACTCGTTCCAAAGGAACAAATTTCACTGAAAAAAGCATTTGCAATCCTCTGCAAAAATACTGCTTATAGCTTCTACCATGTCTAAAAGCTACATTGCCTGCGTTTTATAAATATAACGCCTGTGAAATATCCTGCTGACGCAGGATGTGAAATGTTTGCCTTACGGCAAATGTGAAATATTGCTCCTTCGTCGCAATGTGAAATAAAATTCGTTCTCCACGCGCCGCAGGCGTATTTCACATTTGCAAAGCAATATTTCACATCGAAGATATTTCACTCGTTCCGACGGAACGAATTTCACTGAAAAAAGCATTTGCAACCGCAAATGCTTTTTTCATGGTGCGGGCGACCGGACTTGAACCGGTACGGTGTCACCACCGAGGGATTTTAAGTCCCTTGCGTCTGCCGATTTCGCCACGCCCGCATATTAATAATGACCGCCGGAGACTTTTCCGGCGGTTATTATTATATTGTATTATCCGATGTTTGTCAACAAAATTGTGCTTTTCACGCTTCCATTCCGAACGGGTCGTCGTAGTGGTGCGCCTGTTCAAGCATCATATCCTTGACCTTCATCAGGCGCGTTGTTGTGCTGCGCTCGTTTTCGTCGAGCTTCATCGAGATATACTTTATCGTCTCCTCATATTGAGGAATCATAACATGCTCAAGGGCGTTGACTCTGCGGCGCGTTTTTTCTATCTCGCCCGCGAGCAACTGGCACGATTTCTCGACCTCTGCGAGTCTGAGCATATCCGGCATTATCTCCGACAGCGCGCTGACCGCATTGTCAAGCTCCGCCGAGGTGAACGCCGTTCCGTATGAATAAATATCGTTCTTATCAGCAGTTTTATACTGAACATCGAAAACCGGAATCATAACGCTCATCACATTTTTCTCCGAGCTTTCGAGGCTCATCTCCTGCGTGGGGAGCATCATCGCGACGCTCAGACTCTTGTCATTCATGGCGCTTCTCGCTATCTCCATGTTGACATTTGCCTGCTTTATCCCCTCTTCCACACGGATGCGAAGAGCCTTATTCTCTTTTACGAGATCGAGAAAGCGGCGCATGAGCTCATCGCGCTTGTCTTTGAGCAGCTTATGTCCCCTGCGCGCCGTGGAAAGTTTGCGCTTGAGGTTTGTAAGCTCCATTCGCGTGGGGTTCACGTTCATTACCGCCATAGTCTATCACTTCTTCCCATATGGATTCAGAACTTGCCGTAATACTTATCGAGGAACTCGTCACTGACACGCTTGAGCTCGCTGCGCGGAAGTATCGAGAGGAGCTTCCAACCGATGTTGAGCGTGTCCTCGATGCTGCGGTCGGTGTCAAAGCCCTGCGAGACATATTCCTTCTCGAATTCGTCCGCAAACTTTGCGTAGAGCTTATCCATATCCGTCAGCGCGTCCTCGCCCAGAACAACCATGAGTTCCTTTGCGTCCTTACCGCGCGCATATGCGGAGAACAGCTGGTTCATCGTGTTCGAGTGATCGGCTCTCGTCTTGCCCTCGCCGATGCCCTTATCTTTGAGTCGGGACAGGGACGGCAGAACATCGATAGGCGGGTTGATGCTCTTTCTGTAAAGCTCACGGCTGAGGATTATCTGACCCTCGGTGATATAGCCCGTGAGGTCGGGAATGGGATGGGTCTTGTCGTCCTCGGGCATGGTGAGGATCGGAATCATCGTTATGCTGCCGGGCTTGCCCTTCTGCCTGCCTGCGCGCTCATATATAGACGCGAGGTCGGTGTACATATATCCTGGATATCCGCGGCGGCCGGGAACCTCCTTGCGCGCCGCCGAAACTTCACGCAGCGCGTCGGCGTAGTTCGTGATATCGGTCAGGATAACAAGAACATGCATTCCACGGTCGAATGCGAGATATTCCGCGGCGGTCAGAGCCATCTTCGGCGTTGCGATACGCTCGATGGCGGGGTCGTTTGCGAGGTTTGAGAACATGACCGTTCTGTCGAGCGCGCCGGTGCTTCTGAAGCTCTCGACGAAGTAGTTCGACTCCTCGAAGGTTATACCCATTGCCGCAAATACAACGGCGAACTGCTCGTTGTCGCCGAGGACTTTAGCCTGACGCGCTATCTGAGCCGCGAGGTTTGCGTGAGGCAGACCGGATGCCGAGAATATCGGCAGCTTCTGACCTCTGACGAGGGTGTTCAGTCCGTCGATAGCGGAGATTCCGGTCTGGATGAACTCCTGGGGATAGCTTCTGGCTGCCGGATTCATCGGCAGGCCGTTGACATCCATTCTCTTCTCGGGGATTATCTCGGGGCCGCCGTCTATGGGTCTGCCGAGTCCGTCAAAGACGCGGCCGAGCATATCGGGCGAAACGCCGAGCTCCATCTGTCTGCCGGAGAAGCGTACCTTGCTGTTGGCGAGGTTGATTCCGGCGGAGTTTTCAAACAGCTGAACAAGTGCGTTCGTGCCGTCTATTTCGAGCACGCGACAGCGGCGGGTCTCGCCGTTTGCAAGCTCTATTTCGCCGAGCTCGTTATACTTAACTCCCTCGACCTCACGCACGAGCATAAGAGGTCCCGAAACCTCCTGAATAGTTCTGTATTCTTTAGGCATCAGTATTCCTCCCTTGCGTCAACAACGGCTTTTATCTCGGAATCTATCGCCGCGCAGACTGTTTTATATGTGTCCTCAATGTCCTTTTCAGGGACATATTTGAAGCGTCCGATGCTCTCTCTCGAGGGTATCGAGACGAGTTTTTCAATATCCGCGCCCTTTTTGAGCGCATCGAGAGAACCGTCATAGAAGCGCAGGATGAGCTTCATCATCAGATACTGCTTGCGCAGGGACGAATATGTGTCCACCTCGTGGAAAGCGAGCTGATGCAGGAAGTCCTCGCGTATTGAGCGGGCAGTCTCCATCTTGAGTCTGTCTGTCGGAGAGAGGGCGTCCATACCGACGAGCTTGACTATTTCATCGAGCGAAGCTTCATCTGAAAGCAGAGCCATGAGCCTTGCGCGAAGCGTGGTCCACTCATCCGAGACATTCTCGTTGAACCAGCTTCCGAGCGAGTCGGCATAGAGCGAATAGCTCGTCAGCCAGTTTATCGCCGGGAAGTGGCGCTTATATGCGAGAGCGGAATCGAGTCCCCAGAAAACCTTGACTATTCTCAAGGTCGCCTGAGAGACGGGCTCCGAAATATCGCCGCCGGGAGGCGAAACAGCGCCTATGACCGAGAGCGCGCCCTCGCGTCCGTCCGAGCCGAGGGAAATAACACGTCCCGCACGCTCATAGAACTGAGCAAGTCGGCTGCCGAGATAAGCGGGGTAGCCCTCTTCGCCGGGCATCTCTTCAAGTCTGCCGGACATCTCGCGCAGAGCCTCCGCCCAGCGGGAGGTAGAGTCCGCCATGAGGGCGACGGAATAGCCCATGTCTCTGAAATATTCCGCTATCGTGATGCCCGTGTATATCGACGCTTCACGCGCGGCGACGGGCATATCCGAAGTGTTTGCGATAAGCACGGTGCGCTCCATGAGCGACTTTCCGGTATGCGGATCGATAAGCTCGGGGAACTCATTCAGAACATCTGTCATCTCGTTACCACGCTCGCCGCAGCCGATGTAGACGACTATATCCGCCTCAGCCCACTTTGCAAGCTGATGCTGAGTGACAGTCTTGCCGCTTCCGAACGGGCCGGGTATTGCCGCGACGCCGCCCTTAGCTATCGGGAACAGCGTATCAACGACGCGCTGACCGGTGACTAGCGGGACATTCGGCGCAAGCTTCTTTTCAAACGGTCTGCCGCGGCGCACGGGCCATTTCTGCATGAGCGTTACGGGCAGCTCCTCGCCGTTCGCGGTCTCTATCGAGCCTATCTGCTCGGTTACGGTGTAATCGCCCTCAGCTATAGATTTGACAGTACCGACAACGCCGGGCTTCACCATTATTCTGTGTTCGACTATCTCGGTCTCCTGCACGGTGCCGAGAATATCGCCGCCGACGACCTTGTCGCCCGCTTTCACTTTCGGCACAAAATGCCACTTCTTCTCCCTGTCGAGAGCGGGCACCTCAACGCCTCTGACGAGGCTGTTGCCGACGAGCTCGCGTATCTTTTCGAGCGGGCGCTGAATGCCGTCGAAAATGCCCTCGATAAGTCCGGGGCCGAGCTCGACGCTCAGCGGCTCGCCCGTTGACTCGACGGGTTCGCCCGTGCCGAGTCCGGAGGTCTCCTCATAGACCTGAATGGAGGCTCTGTCGCCGTGCATCTCTATTATCTCGCCGATAAGCTTGCTGTCGCTGACGCGCACGACGTCGAACATATTCGCCTCGCGCATGCCCGTTGCAACAACGAGCGGACCGGCTATTTTTGAAATCTTTCCTGTAGTCATATCTGTTATCACGCCTTTCGGTTGAGCGTCATTATTTGTCCAGTATGTCCGAGCCGACCGCCTTTTGGACGGATCTGCTGACATTCTTCATACCCATGCCCGTGTTTCCCTTGACTCCGGGAATGGGCACTATTGCGGGCAGAGGTCTTGTGCGGTAGCGTTCAAGCTCGTTTTCGAGCCCGGAGGCAAGAGCCTCGGTGATGAATATCACCGCATACCCGCTCTCCGCCATTTTATGGAGCATCGGCGCCGCCTCGGCGGGGTCGTCGACGGGGAAGATGTGCATTCCGAGGGACGCAAAGCCGAAGATGCTGTCTCTGTCGCCCATAACGGCTATCTTATGCATAGACTTCCCTCACTCTCGCTCTTATTGTCTCTGCGGAAAAGCCGTTGAGCTTCGCCGAGAGTATAACTCTGACATTTTTCGTCTCCGTCTCGACGGCATTATAATAAGCCGCAAGCGGGTCGGGGCCGAACGCCGTATATTTGGCTTCGGTCATCTGCTGCGCCGAGAGCTCGTCGCACTTCTTTTCAAAAGCCGTAAGCCCCTCTTTGAGGCTGTCCGCAAGGGAGCCCAGTTCAGTGTTCGCGAGCATATCTGCAACTGCGTCAACGCCCTCGAACGCCGCGTGGATCAGCTCGTCTGAATTAAGGCTTTCGCACGGGCACAGCGCATTTTTGATATATTGAGCCGTTCTGCCTGCCGAAGCGCAGCGCAGCGCCGTTTTTATATCGGCGGCAGCGCACGAGAGCTCGACCTCTTTCATTAAAAGACCACTCCCGCTCTTTTCGGCGAACTGCTTTCTTGTTTTCAGCGCCGCCGTGTCTATCGCGGTGTCCGCAAGTCTGCCGCTCTCGAGCTTGACTATCGCGTCATAAGCCGCCTGCGCGCAGTCTCTCATGCACTCGGGCAGGGAGTCGAGCTCGTTTCGCTCGACGCACCCGATTATCTCCGCCGGATCCCACACGCTCGGTTTTACAACATAGTCGGACGGGTCGAGGTCGGAGAACTTCGCCTTGAGCGCCGCTTTGAGATTGAAGAAATCGTTGTTTATCACGAGCGCATCGAGAAGTGAAGCGTCCGGCGCACTCTCTTTGAGCAGCTGCCACGCGGCGTTCACATGCTCTTCGAGCATCGGCGCATAGTCGTGGCCGACGCCGTCGGTCTGCCAGCCCTTGTCGCCGAGCAGTCTCAGCGCCGCCTCATAGCTCTCAGCCGATATCAGCTGTTCAGTCTCGGCGGGAGTGAGCAGATTCACTTCGTTGGCTCTGATTCGCGCTACGGCGTAGGCATATTCATTTTCATGCATATTTCTCACCGCCGTTTAAAATATCACGCCGCAGACTTTTTCGCGGATGGTGTCCTTCTGCTCGTTTATGAGCGCTCTGAAGGTGCAGTTTATCTCAATATCGCCGTAGACGAGGATAAACCCGTTTTCGATATCCGCACCCTGCGCCGCAAGCTTCACCGAACCGTCTTTCAGTTCGGCATTTATTCTTTCAGCAAAGCCCGACGGCACGCGGTCAAGATCGGCTTTCGAGAGCCTCAGCTCCCCCTCGCCATTGCAGGCATTTCTGACGGCGAGCTTTTCGAGCGCCGCGAAATAATCGTCCGCGCCCATATTGCACATTGCGTCATAAGCCGCCTCTATCGCCGCGTCTACTGCCTCGACTTTAGCTGAGAGCTCCGCTCTGCGGGCAATGCCGCTTATATTCGCTTCGGACATATTTAATATTGACTGTGCCTTTTTCTCGGCGTCCGCTATAATATCGGAATAAGCCTTTTCGGCGTGCGCGTTCGCGTTCTCCGCGATATCCTGCGCCTTTTTCTGCGCCTGATCCGCAATCTCGCGGCAGCTCGCCAGAGAATCGGCATTTATTTTTTCAATTATTCTGTCAAGTCCGCTCATCATTTCATCCCTTTCGCCGGCGCAAACACGCCGTTTTTTTCATCAGATCAGATATTGAGTCCGCTGATGCTGAAGATGGAAAGGATCGAAACAAGCAGGGCGATAACGGCGTAGGTCTCGACCATTGCCGCCATGGTTATAGCCTTACCGTTCTGGTCGGGCTTCTTGGCTATTATGCTGACGCCTGCCGCCGCAGTCTTGCCCTGAGCTATTGCGGAGAAATAACCGACTATCGCAATGGGCATGCAGGCCGCAAACATCATAAGACCTTTTTCTATCGAGAGAGGCTCGAAGCCGCTGCCGATAACGCCCATTCTGTTGAGCGCAAGGAACGCTGTAAGGAAGCCGTAGAGTCCCTGAGTACCGGGGAGGATCTGAAGGATAAGCACTTTACCGAACTTCGTGGGGTCTTCTGTGATAACGCCCGCTCCGGCCTGACCGACAAGGCCGACTCCCTTTGCGGAGCCCATACCGGAGAGGATAGCCGCAAGAGCGGCGCCGAGGACGGCTATTGATGTTCCGAGACTTGAAAAAATAGACATTACTGTATTTCCTCCTTGAATCTGAAATGTTTTGTATCTGCTTTTAAGGGGGTGAAGGAGCGTCCTCCGCCCTCATAAAATTTTGAGAAGAATTCAACATACTGAAGCCTGTTCGTGTGGACATATGTGCCGATAAGGTTTATCGCGATATTCGCCGTATGTCCGAGCAGGAATACTATAATAAACAATATCAGCTTTGCGACTTTGTTGCCGGGCATCGTGCCGAGCAGGTTAATAACCGTCGCTATAACACCGGTCGAAAGTCCGAGCGCAAGCAGACGCGAATAGGAGAGGATATCTCCGAGATATCCGGACGCCGTGTTATACAGTCCGTAGAGTCCGCCGCCGAGCTTGCCGATAATATTCTTGGCGCTCCGCCCGCTCGTCAGAACAGTCAGCACCGCGCCGACAAGGGCAACATATTTGCCTATTGTCGTCAGCGTCTGCGGCACGTCGATTATGATTCCTGCGCCCAGCGGTGCGATACCTGCGACGAGCAGATAGACGGGAACAACATCGCAGAATGCGTCAAGCTTCTTGCCGTCCTTCCAGAGCATATAGAACCTGACCGCAAGACCTGCGAACAGGTGGATTATACCGAACAGGAACGAATAGAGCAGCAGCTTCATCGGGTCGTTGACCGGTTCAAACCAGACCGCCGTCGACGCTATCTCCTTGCCGAAGAACTCGCGCGCTATGACCTGAGGCGCGTCGCCGAACCAGCTGCCAAACATCGTGCCCCAGAACACGGTCGAGATTCCGCAATAGAGAAACATATTGACCGTCTTTTTCATCCTGGGCTCGAGCTTGAGCTTAGCCTTGGCTATGAGCATGGCGATGACCATTATCACTCCGTAGCCCGCGTCCGAGAGCATGATGCCGAAGAAGACATAGTAGAAGAACGCCATAACTGGGTTCGGGTCGACATCGTCGCGGTTTGGCATCGAATACATTTCGGTTATCGGCTCGACGGGCGCGACAAATGCGTTGTTTTCGAGCAGCACCGGCACATCGGCATCTGCGTCCGGGTCGGTAATTTCGATAGCGACCGTGTATTTCTTTTCGAGCGCGTCAATAACTTTTGCAGCCCGCTTCTCGGGGATATATCCCGTGAGGACGAAGATGCGGTTCGTCATGGCTATGCGCTCAAGAGCCGCGTATTTTTCTTTCTTTATCGTGAAATAATCAATGACGAAGCTGATATCGTCGTAGCAGCCCGCAAGCTTCACTATTTCGGCTCGCGCCGTTTCGGAATCTTTCTCGTTCTGCTCGATCTGCTTTTGAAGCCGCTCATATCTCACGCGCGGCGGATGCTTCGTCGGGTCGGACGGATAAGCGAAATTGAGCGTTCTCAGCACTTCGAATATCTCTTTCTCGCACTCCTTGTGGCACATCACAACCGCGCAAGTGCGCTCGCTGTTAGTCGAGATTATCTGCGCGTCGACTTCGCCTATCTCCGGCGCTGCCGCCGCTATCGCTTCGAGAAGCGACTGCGCGTCATACTGCACCGGGAACGAGCCGATAAACACCGCAGACGAATCCGTGCCCTTGCATTTCATCGGGATATCGAGGCTCAGCCACGGCTCGAGCGCGTCCATCGCGGTGCGGCACCGGACATTGTCCGCCGCATATTCGCGCATATCCGCTTCGAGCGAGTTTATCCTGTAGCACTCGCGGAGTATTTCGTCCGCCTCGTCGGCTTTTTTAAGATACTCCGAAACCTCGAGCTCCTTTCTGCCGCCGAACGACGACATGAGGCTCTGCATCAGTCCCTTTTTCTGCGGAGCATATTTGTCGAGCGTTTTCTGCGCGCTCTCCGCCGCCGCGAGGTACCGTTCAAAGGTCGAAACGGTGACGCCCGTTGACAGCTTGCAGAGCGATTCGCTCTCTTCGCAGTCGGTCAGCTCGACAGTACCCATACGCTGAAGGCAGTCGATTATCTCCTTGCTCTGTTCAAGCGGAGCGAGCAGCTCGATGCACTTCATTTTAAGCTTTGCCAACCTGACACCTCCTGACTTTTCTGTAATTTCTGAGCCGTTTCATCAGATCACCGTCTCCATAACCGCTCTGATTGCCTCGGCTCTGTGCGCTTCGGCAGCCGCAAGCACTTCGCGCTTGCGCTCCCCTGCCGCCTTTTCGGCTTTCTCCTCGTTTGCACGCGCCTGTTCGCGCGCGCCCGCGATGATTTCTTCCGCTTTCTTTGCGGCCTCAGCCTTCTTTCTTGCAACTGCGCCCTCGCCCGCTTCGACCGCCGCGTCGACGGTTTTCTGCGCCTGTTCGTGCGCCGCTTTCTGCGCCTCTTTGTCCGAATTTTCGGCATCGAGCACCTTTGAAAGCATTTCGGACGCCATAGAAACACGCTCCTTTCGTCGGCGAATATATTTTCCGCCGCAATTTCTATTATTTTACCACAAAATTATGACCGAAAAATGAATAGATAGCACAAATAAATATTTTTTTATCTATAATGTCTATACCTATATGTCCGCATCTTACCGGATATTTTATCACACTGCAAAGCGCGATTAAATACCCAACATTCGCCCGCTGTCGCAAAGTTGCACATTCGGGCGCATTTGTCCAAAAGGTTGTAAACTCGGGGCGCATTTGGTATAATGAGGCATACCCAAAACGGAGGAAAAAGATATGACGGAAAAACTCTCGGCATTCGATCTTGAAACATTTACGTCTAAGCTCGTCGACGCGCTGCCAAAGCTTGCCGGGGCTGTGATAATAATCGCGCTCGGCTTCTGGGTCAGCTCGCTTATCGGCAAACTGCTGATAAAAGGTCTGACGCGAAAGGGCGTTGACGCATCCATCCACTCGTTTCTGCGCAGCATCGTAGTCTGGCTGCTGAGATTCGCGGTCATACTCTCCGCGCTCTCGACTCTCGGCTTCAATCTGAACTCGTTCATCGCCGCCCTCGGCGCGGCGGGACTGACCGCCGGCATGGGTCTGCAAAACAGCATCGCCCAGTTTGCCAGCGGCATACAGATACTCGTCAACAAGCCTTTTAAAAGCGGCGACTTCGTCGAACTCGAGAACATAAGCGGACGGGTTCACGAGATAAAGCTGATGTACACGGTGTTTACGACCGCTGACAACAAGCGCGTTATAGTCCCGAATTCGCACATCACGAGCAACAATATTATTAACTACAACGCCGAAGGGCGCCGCAGACTCGACATGACCTTCTCCGTCTCCTACTCCGACGACATAGCCCTCGCAAAGCAGGTGCTCCGCGCGCAGGCGCTCAAGAACGAACTCATCTATAAAAATCCCGAGCCGGAAGTCGTCGTCAAGCAGCAGTCGGCGAGCAGCATCGATCTTCTGCTCATGGCGTGGTGCTCATCTTCCGATTATCTGACCGTCTACTACAAACTGCAGGAGGATGTCAAAACAGCCTTCGACGAAAACGGAATCAACATCCCGTTCAACCAGCTCGATGTCCATGTATCTAACTCATAAGTTTTAAAATTGTCATAATTAACAAAAAACGTCCAATTGCCTGCGGCAGATTTTTTTCGAAAAAGTTCTTTTTGACTATCAATCGGGCGCTTTTTATTATATAATGTTAGATGAAGGTAAAAAAGACAATTTAATCTGCGGAGGGAATTATTATGTCAGAAGCTTTAACTGCACCGGATTTTTCAACTATTCCGGTAGGACCGCTTGCGCTCATCGCACTGCCCGGCTGTGAGGAGCTTGCCGCAAAGATCGACGCCTATCTCAAAACATGGCGCGAGATCCGCGAGAGCGAGCACAAAACAACCATCGCGTTCTCAGGCTATCAGCGTGACTCCTACCTCATCAAGGCGGCATTCCCGCGTTTCGGTTCGGGCGAATCGAAGTGCCACATCCAGCAGTCCGTTCGCGGCTACGATATCTTCATCGTCTGCGATATGTTCAACTACGGTCTGACCTATAAGATGTACGGCAAGGACAATATGATGAGCCCCGACGATCACTACGCGAACCTCAAGCGCGCCATCAGCGCGATCGGCGGCAAGGCAAGACGCATCACCGTCATCATGCCCATGCTCTACGAAGGAAGACAGCACAAGCGTTCAAGCAGAGAATCCCTTGACTGCGCCATGGCTCTTCAGGAGCTGAGCGCTCTCGGAGTGGACAACCTCATCACCTTTGACGCGCACGACGCGCGAGTTCAGAACGCTATCCCGAACCACGGCTTTGAAAACATTCAGCCTGCTTACCAGATGATAAAGGCGCTCGTCAAGAATGTTCCCGATCTCAAGATCGACAACGATCATCTGATGATAATTTCCCCCGATGAGGGCGGCATGGGTCGCTGCATCTATTATTCGACCGTCCTCGGCGTTGACCTCGGTATGTTCTACAAGAGACGCGACTATTCGGTCGTTGTTGACGGCAGAAACCCGATAATCGCCCACGAGTTCCTCGGCGACAATGTTGAGGGCAAGGATGTTGTCATTGTTGACGACATGATCTCCTCCGGCGAGTCGATGATCGAAGTTGCAACAAAGCTCAAGGAGCTCAAAGCAAGAAGGATCTTCGTTTGCACCTGCTTCGGTCTGTTCTGCAACGGACTTGAGGCTTTCGACAAGGCATACGAAAGCGGCCTTATCAACAAGGTGTTCACCACCAACCTCATCTACAGAACCCCCGAGCTCAAACAGCGCGAGTGGTATGTCGAAGTTGATCTGTCGAAGTACATCTCCTATGTTATCGACACGTTGAACCACGACACCTCGGTCAGCAAGCTTCTCGACCCGAAAGACAGAATAAACAACCTTCTCATCAAGAAAGGCTTCCGCACCGCAGAAGAAGTAAAGTAAAAAAGTATAGTATAAAAGACCGCCTGAAATTCAGGCGGTCTTTTTATATCTACATCAAAATTGCAGTCCGCAAGCCTTCATAAACTAAGCCGGAGCTGAAAGCCCCGGCTTTTGTTCATTTTATTTTCCGGCTTTGAGATCCTTCATCATCTCGGCATAAGCCTTGACGAGGGTCGAAGCAACCGTTCTGCCGAAGGAGATGGTCTCCTGATAGTGGTCGCCGAGCAGGTCGGAACCGTCGAAGAAGATCATGCAGTAGTCATTGTCAGGCACGACATATCCGCAGGCATCGTTAGCCTCGCCGAACACGTAGAGCTCAACATTCTTGCCCGCATAGTCGCTGACGATGCTGTTGAGCGACGGATAGCCGAAGTCCTTGCCGCTGTAAGCGTTCTCGGCAAGGCAGGCGCCTTTTCCGTCGATAAGCTCGGGCGATACTTCGCCGGGCAGAAGAGCAATTTTAATGTTCTTGCCTATCTCAAGATAGCCTATCTCCGTTGTGGTATAGAGAGTCTCGTTCTTATCGTAATATATCTTGTTGCCGACGAGTCTCGCCTTGCCGACAGCCTCGATAACGGGATTGCTTATCTCGACCAGAACTTCCTTGTGTCTGATGTTGAGTATGGGCTCAACTCTCGTCTCTTTGACAGGCTCCCAGTTCTCGTACCAGACGCTTATTTCGCTAAGTTTCTTCTGCTTCTCCTCGTCGGTAAGCTCGGTGTTGTTCTTTATCGCCTCGGCGGCGTCGGCATAGAACTTGTCGTTCGTGAGCCAGTCGCCCGCGCGCTTTATCTCATCCTTGGTCATGGTCAGAGCGACTACCATTCTGCCGAGCTCGTTGCCGTAGCGGGTAGCCTCTTCGCTTCTGCGCACGGTGGCAACGCCGTCGTTTGTGACTCCGCGGGCGGAATAGATGCCGCACAGAGCGCCGTTGATAAACATGAAGTTCGTGTTGTTGTTCTCCGCGCTGCTGATTATCTGCTCCATGTAGTAGGTGTAGTCTGCGGAGAGCTCCTTGCCGCTGCTCTTGTCGGTCTTGAGACCGGTGATATAGGGATGAGCGGACATGTTGACTATATAGGTCTCGGTGCTGCCGTCGTCGGGGACGAAGCGGAGTCTTGTGAGATTGTCGACAGCGTCGAACACGCCGCGCTTGTCGTTGATATAGTCCTCGCCGAGGTGGTCGAGGGTAGCCTCATACATCTCGCCGGACTTCATGCTCTTGCACGCCTCAACGATAGTGTCGGTGGTCTTTTCAAAGAGGAAATTCATATACTTCGGGTCGGTACCGGAGGAATACTCGCCCTTACCGCTATAGGTGACGCCGATGTTTTTCGCAAGCTTGACGAAGAAGGGATTCCAGAGACCCTGCGTGTCGATGCAGCTGTGGCAATGGGTCGCAAAGACATTGACAGAGATTATGTTTTCGTCTTTGAGCTCTTTTGCAACGCGGTCGCGGATCTGCTTGATGTCCTCGCTCGCGATGCCGATGCACTCGATGGTCGAGAAAACGACCTTGCCGCGTCCGTCGTCAACAACAACAGTGCGAACCTTCATGTCATCGAGCACGGTCTCAACAGTGTTCGACGGGAAGTTTTGAAGCAGGTAGCCCGCAAGATAATAATGTCCGTTGAGAACATCGTCGGGGACGAGGCTCGCCTGGCTGTAGCCGAGCTGCCACTTCGCGTCCTCAGAAGCCTCGCTGACAAATTCCTTGCTGCCCTTGTAGAAGTTCTCGCTCTCGGGCTTATAGTCCTCAAGCTTGGTAAGTCCCCTCGGCAGCGGGACCATGTCCGCAATGAAGCTGATTATCTTTGTGAAGATGCAGTCAAGATAGGTCATGAGAATACTTGTCTTCTCTTTATCCGTCTCCATCTTCGCAAGAGCCGTAATGAGTCCCCACGGGGTGCTCACATCGTACTCCTTGCCGCCTATCAAAACCTTGAGCGGTTCGATTTTTGCCAGATTCTTGACCGCGCCGGCAGCGTCCTTGGCAACGGTAGAATTGAAGTCCTTTACCGAATCCGGGACATACTTGTCGTAGTACTCATAGGCTTTCTTGGCGACTTCAATGCCGATTTTCACAAGTCCCGCGATAATCTGCGGAATTTCCGAGACCGAGACGTCAGTCGGTGCGGCATTCGCGCTCGCTGCGCTTGCAGTGGCGGCGAAAGAGCACGACATAATCATCGTCAGTGCCAGAACGACTGCGAGAATCGATTTGAGTGCTTTTTTCATCGTTTGTTTCTCCTTTATCTTTATTTTTTCAGACTGTATATCACAGGCGCGGATTCCACGCCTACGTTGCGAAGAACATATTCATAGCTCCATTGGCAGCCGCTTGTGCGCCACGCATCGGGACCTATACAGTGGCACTTTTTATCATAAAGATGAACTGTGCCGAACGCATTTCTGCGGTTTGTATAGAGCTTCACCTCTATCTCATGCCTGCCTGCCGAAAGCTCTTTAAGCTCCAGCTCATACGGCGGGAAGATTATCTCCCCCGCGTGAACGCCGTCAACAAATATATCGGTCAGCGCACCGTCGTAATGCGGGACGGTAATTTTGATATCCCCGCCGGGGCAGTCGACGCCGAAACGGTAGGTCACACAGCCGCCGTAGAACGGCAAGCCCTGATTGACTATGCTGCCGAATGCGAGCTTATCCGGGCGCTTTATAAGCTTTTTGAGCCTGCCGCGCACCTCAACTCCGAAGTCGCCGAGCAGATAGCACCATTCGACATTCGTGCGCTTGCCGAACGGGAGAACGATTTCGAGAATATTTTCCCCCTGCGCTATCCTCGGCAGGGCGACCGTTTTTACGGCTCTGTCAACATAGAAGCCGATAACGGTGTTGTCAACCGCCTGACCGTTTAGCGTTATCTCCGCTTTCTCCGCGTCCTCAAGGGCGAGCGATACGCCGTCAAACGCGAGAGCGCTGTCTATCTTAAAGCGGAGCCTCACCTTATGCTCGGGCACAGGCTCGTGAATAACCCAAGGCTGCATCACCGCGCCGCTTCGAAGCGGGAATCCGAGCTTTTCGCGGCAGATATTATCAGCCCTGAGAAGTTCCTCTTCTTCGCCGCTCAGCTCATCGCCGTCAAGCGCAAAACGCGCCATGTCAAGAAGCATGACATTCGGCTCGTCGAGCTCATATTCCGTCTCACAGGGGACTGCAATTTTCTTGTCCTCGCGCTCCTCCGGCTCAGTATACTGACCCTCGGAGCAGCCGTCATAGAGTCTGAGCAGCAGGCTGTCGTATTCATAGAGCCGTGCGCTTATCACGGTGTTGCCGTTGAGACAATCGAACTCCGCGGGCTTTATCTCGCCGCTCAAGGTGTCGTATATCACGGGCGAATATTCGCCCTTTACGGTTATTTTTATATCATTGAAATTCGTTATGTTGCAGTCATACGGTTCGACAGCGTGCGCGATAAAGAGCCACAGACTGTCGGTATCCTCGCGCAGCTGATATATCAGCCCGTCCGAGAGATAGCCGTCGTCATCGCGGATGCAGACGGTTCTTGACCGGTCGAGCGCAGTCAAAAGCGACGCGCGCTGATATGGTATGTGCTCACTGTTTTTAAATAGCCTCTCTCCCCTGTCGGACGGCTGTGCGTCCTCGAGAGTCGGGGCTTCGCCGAGGAATATTACCCTGCCGCCGTCCTCGCGGAACTTTTCGAGCCTGTCGAGCGTTGACGAGCGGAGCGTCTCGCACCCTGGTACGACTATCACATCGTACTTCATCTCGCCGACTCTCAGCGGCGCGTCCGCATGCGGGCAGAGCCCGGGCAGCAGCGACTCGCTGATGAAATCGAAATCTATGCTGCCGAACAGCAGCCACTTTGTCAGATCCTGGAAATTCTTGTCAAGCTCTTCGCGGATGAGTCCCGATTTGTCGTTGGGTCCCCAGTGGAGCCAGAAGCTCTCTACCGGGTGGATAACGCCGACCTTTACAATCGGCACGCCGCGGGTCATCGCCGTGTTGACTCGCGCGAAGTGATTTTCAACGCAGGAATATTTTTTGTACCACGGAGACTGATAGTTTATCGAGGCAGGATAGTCTCGCTTCGCCTCGCCTGCCATGGAGACCCACGACAGATGTGGCACGCGCACAGTGACGCCGAGAGCCGCCTGCCAGTCGCCGTTGAGTTTGTGTCCTCTGAAGTCGAAGTCCCAGTCGGTGACGCCGTAGAGCTCGGAGAGCACGCCCTCATAGCCGAACTGATGCGCGGCGGACTGAGCCTGCTTCGCGGTCGTGTATTCTTTCCACGAGCAGAGCATATCAATACCGGGCAGCCCGAACGAGCGGTATGAGCGCATCGCTTCGCCGAGCGCACCCGTCTGGCTTTCGAGCGTCGGCTCGTCCATCATATGGCCGGTCAGCGCGATGCCGTTTTCGCGGCACCAGCCGCCGACTGTATCGGCGAACGCCGAAGAGAACCGCTCTGCAATATGATCGTGATAGCGGTAACGGGCGGCGGAAACTTTTCCGTCCGGCAGATCCCAGAATATCTCCGGCAGGAACTCCATTATATCCTGAGAATATGTATCTGAATATGTCTTTGCAAAATCGTCCGTCCACGGCATGATGAGATCATCCGTGTCGGTCGAGTTGTCCATGAGCGTCTTGCGCGTGAACTGCGGCTCGTCGGTGAAAATCGCGGGGACAGTTTCATCGAACTCGTCGCCGACGACCTCTTTGTACCGCTCGTGAGTGACCTCAACGAAGCGTTCGACCGCCTTTTTGTCGAGCGTGTTGAGATAAGCCTGACCGTTATACCACGGGTTCGCGCCGCTTATTTCGAGATAGGCATACCACTTTGTGCCCTCGGCAGAGCCGTTCTCGCCGATGCGCCTGTAGCTCTTCAAATATCCGTCGGAATCGAGCACTATGTCATAGCAGGCAAGCAGTTCGCCGTCCTCGGAGCGCACTCCGCGCGATGTGGAGTCGTCCGTGAAGCCCGCAGAGCCGTCATATGGTCTTACGGTAAAGAGCAGGTGGCGCGCGCGGAAACGCTTATCTTTTGTTACTATTCCGCCGGCAGCGCCGGAGGGCCATCTATCCTCGTCATAGAGCCAAGCAAGCATTTTTTCGCTCTTCGCCTTGTCGGTGCAGGAGCGGATGAGATGCATGAACTCGTCGCTCAGATATTCCGTATCCATGCCGGTTCTGACATGCATATGAAATCCGCCGAAGCCCATCTCATGAAAAATTTCTATCTGCCGCAAAAGCTCGTCCTCTTCGAGCCTGCAGTTCCACGCCCAGAACGGCGCGGCGCGGTACTCGCTCGTCGGGGAGCGAAACAGCTCGTCAGACAGGGTGCTGAGATAATTCTTTTTATAAAGCATATATTCCTCCGCTAAAAATATCGAACCCCTTTTTGATTATATAATTATACCATAAAAGCCCCTGTCCGTTGTCACAAAAATTGACCTCGAAAGCTGTACAATTTGACGAACGGCGGGTGCTTTATAACGGTTGATTTTCCGTTTCGCGTGCTCTATAATGATGCACGATGTATATTTGTTTAGTTCAAAGCTTCGCAATATGGACATTTTCCTGCGGCGAAGAGCAAAAAAACGGGCGGCACAGAGCTAATCTGTACCGCCCGATTCTGTTTTATATCGGCTTATTCAGCCTTTTTGTTCTTCTCTCTGTTGCCGAGCACAACATTCGTCAGGATGCCGAGGATGAGTGCGCAGGCGATGGAGGTTATCGTGACCTTGCCGAAGGAGACGGTCAGGCCGCCGATACCGGCGATAAGAATAACGGAGACAACGAAGAGGTTTCTGTTATCCTCGAGGTCAACTTTCTGGATCATCTTCAGACCGCTGACTGCGATGAAGCCGTAGAGCGAGATACACACGCCGCCCATGACGCAGGAGGGAATCGAAGCGAGGAAAGTTGCGAAGGGCGAAAGGAACGCGATGATTATCGCGAGGACTGCCGTGCAGACGATAGTCGCAACGGAAGCGTTGCCGGAGATAGCCACGCAGGCTATGGACTCGCCGTAAGTGGTGTTCGGTGCGCCGCCGAAGACAGCGCCGACCATCGAGCCAATACCGTCGCCGAGCAGGGTTCTGTGGAGACCGGGCTCAACAAGGAGGTCAGTTTCAACTATGGAAGAGATGTTCTTGTGGTCAGCGATGTGCTCTGCGAAGACAACGAATGCAACCGGGACATAAGCCACTGCAACAGCCGCTACGTAAGAACCGCTGAGCTCGCCGAAGGCGCCGAAAGCCTTGAGGAAGGTGAAGTCGGGTATCGAAACAAAGGTTTTGACTCCCACTCCGTCAGCAACGAGTGCAGTGAAGCCGCTAAAGTCGATAACTTTGAGAGCGTCGTTTCCGGTCTTGATGCCGATGACAGTGAAGATAGCCGCAACAGCGTAGCCGGAGAGGATGCCGATGATGAACGGGATGAGCTTAACCATCTTCTTGCCGAAGACGGAGCAGAACATTGTCACGAAGAGAGTGACGAGACCGCAGATGATAGCGACATAGACGCTTGCGGTCGGCTCGCCGTTGACTGCATAGGAGCCTTTCTGGAGATCGCCGATAGCGTTTCCTGCGAGCGAAAGTCCGATTATAGCGACGGTAGGTCCGATAACGGCGGCGGGCATGAGCTTATTGATCCAGCCAACACCGGAAATCTTGACCGCTATCGCTATAACAACATAGACAAGACCCGCGAACACAGCGCCGAGAATCAGTCCGAGATAGCCGAGCGCAACGGTGGTCGCGCCTGCGAAAGCGGCTGCCATTGAGCCGAGGAAAGCGAAAGAAGAACCGAGGAAAACAGGGCTCTTAGCCTTCGTGAAGAGAACATATACAAGGGTGCCTGCGCCTGCGCCGAAGAGCGCCGCGACAGTGCTCATCTGCACTTCGCCGCAGTTATAAACACCCGAAGTTATCATGGGAACTGCGATGGTCGCTGCCATAATCGCGAGCAGCTGCTGGAACGCAAAGACGATAAGCTTGCCGAACTTCGGCTTGTCTTTGATACCGTAAATCAATTTCATACTATTGACCTCCTCAAATTTTGCCTGTCTATACTCAACACAGTCCCGGTGAACCGTTTCTGCGTCAAAGTCTTATTTGCTGTATATCGAGACGCTTGTCTCATCGTCGAACGGCGGGATCTTCACAACGACCACTTCGTTGCGCGAGGTCGGCACGTTCTTGCCGACATAGTCGGCGACTATCGGGAGCTCCCTGTGTCCCCTGTCAACAAGCGTTGCAAACTGTATCTTCGCCGGGCGGCCGAGGGAGATTATCGCATCCATCGCGGCGCGCGCCGTTCTGCCGGTGTAGAGCACATCGTCGACCATGACGACCGTCTTGCCCTCAACGGAAAAATCAAGCTTGCCGGAGTTCACCGTCGGCTGACTCGCGCTCTCGCTCAGGTCGTCCCTGTAGAGCGTGATGTCGAGATAGCCTTTCTGCGTCTTCACGCCGAGGCTCTCGATCTTTGAGGCGAGGATATCCGCAAGCGGCGCGCCTCTTCTCATTATGCCGACAAGGCATATCTCATCTGAATCGCCGTTTCGCTCGATTATCTCGTGCGATATCCGCGCGAGTGCACGGTTGACCGCCGCGCTGTCCATGATATAGGCCTTGAACTCCATTTACTCACCCCGAAGCATAAAAAAATACGATTCTGCCGCACCGACAAAATCGCACAAAAACACGCAGATATACCCTATCCGCACTGAATATGACCATCTTGTCGGCATCTCTGTACCGCTCTTAAAGATTTTTTGCTGTGAATACTATATCATATTGTTTATCGGTTGTAAAGACCCAATTTATAGTTTTTTCAACTTTTTTCGCCGCCGAATCTTACATAAATGTAAGAACTCAGGCGCACAATGTAAGGCTTTGTTATTGAGAACGACCCACTCTTTTGATATAATCATTATCGACAGGAGGAGTTTTTATGAAAACCAAAAGCAAAAATAAGAAGCTGCGCATCGCGCTCGGAATATGCATACCGCTCATAATCATTATCGCTGCGGCGTTGGCAGTTGTTATGAAATACGGACCGACATTCGGATTTTATCTCGTCCCGCCGTCGGCAGAGCGCTACGGCAAGGACGCTCTTGCAACCATAGGCAAAAACGGGATATATTCGGGAAGCGACGAGTGGAAAAGCACTTACGAAGAATGTCTCAAGATGATAGAAAACGCCGAGAGCTATGAGGACACATACCCCGCGATTAAAAAGGCTCTTTCGGTTTGCGGCGGCAAGCACTCAATGCTCATGACAAAATCGGAATCGCAGGACACAACCGAGAGCTATGACGAGGTTCGGCCCACCGTTTCGCTCGACGGCGATATTGCAATAATAAAACTCCCCGATTTCCTCGGCACAGCCGAAGATTTCCTCGGCACAGCCGAAGCGGGACAGAAATACGCAAAAGTCGCGGAGGACTTCATTCACGAGAACCGCGATAAAATAAAGGGCGTTGTGCTCGACCTGCGCGGCAACATCGGCGGTGACATGGGTCCGATGGCGACGGCTGTCTCGTCGCTGCTGCCAGACGGCGAATTGGTTTATTATCACTACCGCAGCTACGATATCCCAGTCACGCTCAAAAACGGCGTTGTCAGCAATGCGGGCACGGGCGGCAGGAGCCTCTATCCCGAAGAGAAGCTGAATGTACCCGTTGCGATACTTACCGACGACATGACTGCGAGCTCGGGCGAAGCTCTGACGCTCTGCTTCAGAGGACTCGAAAACACAAGGACTTTCGGCGCACCGACCGCTGGCTACACGAGCGTCAATATGCTCTACAACATGTATGACGGCGCGCAGATGTATCTGACCGTCGCGTTTGACAAGGCGCGCACGGGCGAGATATTCAAAGAGACACCAATCGAGCCGGATGTCGCCACCGACTCCCCTCTTGAAGCGGCTCTTGAGTGGCTGAGAAGCTGAAAATAAAACACAGCACCCTCCGTAAAAGCGCGGAGGGTGCGTAATTTAACAAAGCGAAAGGGTCGGCACATCTGCGCCGACCCTTTTTATTTTTTGATTATTTTGCTTTCTTGTCTTCCTTTTTCTTGTGGAAAAGAATCTTATCCACGGGGAAATAGAGGAAGAACTGGAGAGCTGAGCAAACAGCGGTAGCTATAGTGAGCGAAAGACCGCTGTTCAGATGGAACTTCGAGGTGCAGAACTCGAAAACTACGGGGTTGAACCACGCAGAGAAGCAGACGAGAGCAAGGGTGAAGATTATGTATATGGGCAGAGTAATAGCGGTGTTGGAGCCCGAGTTGAAAGTCTTTTCCTTGTTGATGAAGAATGCAACTATCTGCGCCAGAAGGTTCGAAACGTTGAATGCAATGAAGAGCGCAAGTCCGCAGCGCTGACCCTCGATAACCGGATAGTCAAAGACGAACCAGTGGAATGCCTGCGTGCTCAGAGCCTTGATTGCGGGGATGTTGTAAAGAATCGCGAGAGATGCAACCTGAACGATGCAGGCGCCGAGGCTGACGACGATGAACTTGACAAACTGCCAGAGTGTGTTGATGCCGGAGCCTTTACCCGCTGCGGCCTTGTCGATATTGTTTAACTTTCCCATTTACTTCACTCCTGTGATAAAATTTTCAATTAATTTTATCATACCCGCCGAGATAAATCAATAAAAACGCCCGTACTTTTTGGATATTGATTATTAAAAACAGATAAATCGGCATAAAAAAAGATCCCGCAGGAAAACCTACGGGATCAAGAAGCGTCAATTACTCGATAATCTTGATAACAACGCCCGAGCCGACGGTACGGCCGCCTTCACGGATAGCGAAGCGGAGACCCTCTTCGATAGCGATGGGAGCGATAAGCTCAACAGTCATATCGATGTTATCGCCGGGCATGCACATCTCTACGCCCTCGGGAAGGGAGATGATACCGGTAACGTCAGTAGTTCTGAAATAGAACTGAGGACGATAGTTGTTGAAGAACGGGGTGTGACGGCCGCCCTCGTCCTTAGTAAGGACGTAAACCTGACCGACAAACTTGGTGTGGGGATGAATGGTGCCGGGCTTAGCAAGAACCTGGCCGCGCTCGATCTCATTTCTCTGAACACCACGAAGAAGAGCGCCGATGTTGTCGCCGGCCTCAGCGTAATCGAGGGTCTTGCGGAACATCTCGATTCCGGTGCAGACGGTCTTGCCCTTCTCTTCCTTAAGACCAACGATCTCAAGCTCGTCGCCGGTTCTCAGCTGTCCACGCTCAACTCTACCGGTGGCAACAGTACCACGGCCGGTGATGGTGAAGACATCCTCAACAGGCATAAGGAAAGGCAGGTCAGCCTTACGGTCGGGAGTGGGGATATAGGTGTCAACAGCGTTCATGAGCTCCCAGATGCAAGCAAGCTCGGGGGCGTCAGGATCATTGCCGTTGTACTCAAGAGCCTTAAGAGCAGAACCCTTGATGATCGGGGTGTCATCGCCGGGGAAGCCATACTCGTTAAGAGTATCGCGAATCTCCATCTCGACGAGCTCAAGGAGCTCAGGATCGTCGACCTGGTCAACCTTGTTCATGAAGACGATGATATAGGGCACACCAACCTGGCGGGCAAGAAGAAGGTGCTCCTTGGTCTGAGCCATGGGGCCGTCGGTAGCAGCTATAACAAGGATAGCGCCGTCCATCTGAGCAGCACCGGTGATCATGTTCTTGATATAGTCAGCATGGCCGGGGCAGTCAACGTGAGCATAGTGACGGGTAGCAGTCTCATACTCAACGTGAGCGGTGTTGATTGTAATACCGCGCTCTCTCTCCTCGGGAGCCTTATCGATGTTAGCGTAATCAACAAACTCAGCCTCGCCCTTCATAGCGAGAGTCTTGGTGATAGCAGCGGTAAGAGTAGTCTTACCATGGTCAACGTGACCAATGGTACCAATGTTTACATGGGGCTTAGTTCTTTCGAATTTAGCTTTTGCCATTTGGAATTTCCTCCCTTTAATTGGTTAAATAATTGTCTCATGCATCAGCATAAAACTATTCTATCAATTTACACCTGAAAATTCAAGTGCTTTTTAAAAATTACTTGTCCTTGATGACAGTCTCAGCAATGGACTTCGGAACCTCGGCGTAGTGGCTGGGCTCCATGACATACTGACCGCGTCCCTGCGTCTTGGAACGAAGGGTGGTAGCGTAGCCGAACATGTTCGACAGCGGGATGAATGCATTGATCTGCACTGCGCCCGTACGCATCTCGGTGCCTTCGATCTGTCCGCGGCGGGAGTTGACATCGCCGATAACATCGCCCATATAGTCCTCGGGGACGATAATGGCGACCTTCATGATGGGCTCCATGAGCACGGGAGCTGCCTTCTTCATCGCATCCTTGAACGCCATAGAACCGGCGATCTTGAACGCCATTTCGGAGGAATCTACCGGATGATAGGAACCGTCCACCAGAATTGCCTTGACGCCGACCACAGGGAATCCCGCCAGAACACCCTTGGCCACAGACTCCTGCAATCCCTTTTCCACTGCCGGGAAGAAGTTTTTCGGAACGGCACCGCCGAACACCTTTTCTTCAAAGACCAGTTCGTCAGAGGGATACGGTTCAAATTCGATCCAAACGTCGCCGTACTGTCCGTGACCGCCGGACTGCTTCTTGTGTCTGCCCTGTACTTTGACTTTCTTTCGGATGGTTTCCCGATAGGCGATTTTGGGCACGGAGAGGACAACCTCCACACCGAAGTCGTTTTTCAGCTGGGAAACCACTGCTGCCAGATGCTGTTCGCCCAGTCCGGACAGCATCATCTCTTTGGTCAGCGGATTCTGTTCATAAGAGAGGGTCTGATCTTCCTCCAGAAGCTTCTGAATTGCTCCGGCAACCTTTGCCTCATCCCCTCTTGCTGCCGGACGCACTGCCATGGAATAGCAGGACTTCGGGAAGCTTGCACGTGGCAGATTTACCACACGGCTATTGGCACAGAGTGTGTCGCCAGTGCTTGCAGAGAGTTTGGTGGTTGCAACAAGGTCGCCTGCCTCGGCACAGTCGGTTTCCTGCTGCTTCTTTCCGCAGAGGAAGAAGAGCTTACCGATTTTTTCAACGGAGCCGGTGGCAGCATTCACCAGTTCCGCTCCGGCTTTCAGTGTTCCGGAAACCACACGCAGCATGGACAGTTTTCCCACAAACGGGTCGGAGAGTGTCTGGTAAACCTGTGCGCAGACGGGTTCTCCGGCAGCGGGATGCAGAACGGTCAGTTCGCCGGATGCGGTTTCTGCCGGAATCTCGTCGGTTTCTCCAACGGTCGGAACCAGAAGTTCCAGCTCTTTGCAGAGTAGGTCAATGCCCTCCATATTCTGTGCGGAAACGCAGGCAACCGGTGTGATGGTGCCGTCTTTCATGCCCTTGTGGATACCGTCCACTCGCTCTTTCTGGGAGAACTCCTCGCCGGAGAAGAATTTTTCAAAGAGTTCCTCGTCAGTTTCCGCAACTGCCTCGGAGAATGCCTGAATCAAACCGTCTACCCGATAGCTTAGCTTCTCGGAGAGCTCTGCAGTGGGCATAGGGATTTCCTCTGCCTTTCCGTTCTGGTTATAGCGGTACGCTTTCATCTCAATAAGGTTGATGTAGGAGTCCACCTTGCGATCAACAATGACGGGAACGACCACAGGGCACACCGTCGGGCCAAACGTAGACTTCAAATCAGTCAGCACATTATAGAAATTGGCGTTCTCGTCGTCCAGCTTGGTGACAACAAACATCCGGGGTTTTCCTTCTGCCGCCCGATACGCCTTCTTTGTCCCTACACGAACGCCGGATTTTCCGGAAACTGTAATCAGAACACAATCCGCAGCAGAAATGCCCTGCACCATACTGCCTGCAAAATCGAACATGCCGGGGGTATCCAGCAGATTGATCTTCTGTCCGTTTTGCAGGATGTGGCCTGTGGCTGTGTAAATGGAAGAGTGGCGTTTCATTTCCTCTGCGGTATAGTCGGAAACAGTGTTCCCTGCTGCAACGCTTCCCATGCGTTCGATTTGTCCTCCTTGATAGAGCAGCGCCTCCATCAGCGTGGTTTTTCCAGTTCCGGCATGACCGGCAAGTGCAATATTCTTTGTGATCATCTGTTTTCGCTCCTGTCTTTTTGAATTGTGATTCCTATCTGAATGTATGAGAAAAGCATATGAAATATGCTAGTTGACAGAAATCGTAAAGTTGACCAATATTTATTCAACCTCACAATGGAATTATAGCACATTTCACGTCACAATGCAAGCCTTTTTTGAAAAAAATTTACAAAAAGTTGAAACATACTACAATTCCGC
>OICL01000348.1_pt1 | contig 26700 bp, 19 predicted proteins | sample 1581231 | NCBI WGS metagenome assembly OICL01 (sample SAMEA3882542, study PRJEB24775) | human gut metagenome | biome: human-associated habitat; feature: intestine environment; material: feces | place: Netherlands | collected 2009/2010 | reverse complement strand
GTGCTGGCTGGAAATGACCACCGCGTCGATGCTCACGGGCTTGCCATCGTTGTACTCGACGGTGACCTGGCTCTTGCCGTCCGGGCGCAGGTAATCCAGCGTGCCGTTCTTGCGCACCTCGGTCAGGCGCTTGGCCAGCTTGTGGGCCAGGCTGATGGGCAGCGGCATCAGCTCGGGTGTCTCGTTGCAGGCGTAGCCGAACATCATGCCCTGGTCGCCCGCACCAGCCACATCGTCGTTGGTGCCCAGCGCAATGTCGGGGCTCTGGCCGTCGATGTTGGTGATGACGCCGCAGGTGTCGCAGTCAAAGCCGTACTTGGCACGGTCATAGCCGATGGAGCGGATGACCTCACGCGCCGTGCCGGGGATGTCCACGTAGCAGCTGGTCGTGATCTCGCCCATGATGTGGACAAGACCGGTGGAGCAGGTCGTCTCGCAGGCAACGCGGGCACCGGGGTCCTGCGCCAGGATGGCGTCGAGGATGGCATCGGAGATCTGGTCGCAGATTTTGTCGGGATGCCCCTCGGTGACGGATTCGGACGTGAAAAGAACTTTGGACATTGGGAAAAGCCTCCTAATAAATATTCGGCAGAAACGCAACCGTGGAAACAAAAAGCGCGCAGCCGGAAAGACTGCGCGCGAAAACGCTTATCTTTCGGTTTCCCGCAGGACTTGGCACCTTGCGCATACGCGCAGGTTGTCGGGCTTCATCGGGCCTGTTCCCTCAGCCGCTCTTGATAAGTTGCTATTCTGTTGTTGTGAAGTCAGTGTACCACAGGTTTTTGGCAAAGTCAACGATATTTCGTTGTGCAGTTCAGACGGTTTGCACAAAAACGGGGCAGATGCGGCAGCGTGTGTGGTTTTGGAGGAGAGCCTTCCCCATCGGGGGAAAGTGGCCGAGGCCCCGCCTGAGGCCGGATGAAGGCAAAGCTCTCCTTGCCGCCCATAGACGAGTGGTTGCGTCAACCCGGCCCTCATCAGTCACCTTCGGTGACAGCTTCCCCCTGCGCGGGGGAAGCCTTTCTCACTTTCTCCCGTGCAGCACGCCGGACAGCGGCTTGTAAATCAGGAAGCAGAGCGCCGCGTCCAGCAGACCTTTAAACAAGGTAAACGGGAAGTTGAAGGTGATCAGGCAGGTCAGCAGGCCGTCCACGCTGGGGTTGATGGCCTGGTACATACCGATGATGGCCTCGAGCGGCAGATGATACAAAACCACATAGGCCGGGTAGACGATGAAGTAGTTGTACGGCACGGACACAACGGCCATGATCAGTGCGCCCAGCCCTGCGCCGATGAGTGCGCTGCGGCGGGTCTTGCTGCGCTTGTACACAAAGCCGGCGACGCCCACAAACAACGCACCCATGACGAAATTGAACAGTTCACCCACCGCAGCAGTGCTGGTGCTGGGCAGCTTGATAAGGTTTTTGATCAGGCACACGGCGATGCCGGACACCGGCCCGTAGGCGTAGGCGGCCAGCAGCGCAGGCAGTTCGGACACGTCCAGCTTGACGAAGGACGGCATGATGGGGATCGGAAACTCCATGTACATAAGTACGGCGGCGACAGCGCCGAGCATGGCGGTGCCGGTGAGCTTGCGGATGTTGGTAGTCTTGTTTTGCATGAGAAGATGCCTCCCGTAAAAATTTGTGAAAGTCAGCTCACGAACCCGGGAGGCTCTGCCCTGCCCTTGCGAAAACAAAACGCCCTGCCGCAAAATGCACGACAGGGCGCAAAAAAAAGCAAAGCAAACAGCTTTCCGTTTCTTTCATCCGGACTTTAACCGTCGGCCCCGGAATCACACCGGGTCAGCAGCCGCATTTGCAGCTGGTCGCGGGCTTGCGGGCCATGCCGCTCACCGCCGGTGGGGAATCACACCCCGCCCTGAAACAGACTTTCCGGGAAGTATTATAGCATAGATTTTACAAAATGCAAGGGGGTGTGGTATAATTAAGGAAATTCTTGCCCACCACCTTCTTGCCTCCCTCTGCGAGGGAGGTGGCCCCGCAGGGCCGGAGGGAGAGAACCTTGCGGCTATCCGAAATATTTCGGGCCGCGTCAGGTTCTCTCCCCCACCGCCTGCGGGCGGAGCCCCCGCCCAGAGGAGGCCAAGGATTTCCACAACCATAAACTGAGGTACCCACCATGGAAGAACTCACCCACGATTTTCTCTCGTTTCTGCCCGCGGCGCTGCTGGCGCTGGCGGCTGCCGGTGCACCCGAGGTGTACAAGCTTGCCGCCCGACGTTTTCTGGAACGCGCAAAAAGTCACATGGCATCGTGGCTTTACATCCTACTGGACAGCTTCCTTACGCCGGTGGCGGGCCTTTTTCGGGTACTGCTGGGCGCAGCTGCCGTCAAGTCGCTGCCGTTTGAGCTGGTGCGCGACGCCGTTTTTTTGCAATACCTGAATCTGGCTGCCGACCTGCTGGTCATCTTCTATATCGCGCTCGGCTGCTGGCGTGCGGCCCCGGTCACCCGGCTTTTGCTGCGCAGCGCTCAGAACCATCTGGATTTAGAAACAAATCAGACGATGGGACACTTTTTTGAGAACATCTTTCATGCGCTGGTCGGCCTGTTTGCGGGCATCGCCATGCTGGACCGCCTCGGCGTGCCGGTCTCCGGCCTGCTGACCGGCGCGGGTGTCGCCGGACTGGCGGTCTCGCTGGCCGCGCAGTCCACACTGAACAGCCTGATTGCGGGCATCACGCTGGTGTTGGAGCGGCCCTTCGGCATCGGGGATTACATCGTGCTGGGCGACTGCGAGGGCACCGTTGAGGACATTTCCTTCCGCTCCACCCGCATCCGCAGCCCGGATAATGTCGCTATCACGATAGAAAATTCCAAAATCACAGCGGAGTACATCCAGAACTATGACCGCCGCCAGAGCCGCCTGTGGAAGTTTACGATTGGTCTGACCTACGACACCCCGCGCGAAAAAATCGAACAGCTGACCGCCGATCTGACCGCCATGCTGCAAGCCCAGCCCGACGTGCAGCCCGACGGCGTGACCATTGCGCTGGACAAATTCAACGACTACAGCATTGATCTGGCGTGCCGGGTGTACATCACCAAAGTCAATCTGCGGGATTTCATGCAGGTAAAAAACACGCTGAATCTGCAAATTTTGGATTTGATGAAGGAGGAAGGCTGCGAGTTTGCCTTCCCGACGACGACGGTGGAGATGGCGGGGAGGATGTGAGGCGGCACGCGGCAGCGACCACAAAGGCTTCCCCATCGGGGGAAGCTGTCGCCGCAGGCGACTGATGAGGGCTGAGTTCCCGTGACTGCCCGTATGTGGGAAATCACGTGGACTTTCCCCTCATCCGACCTCGGGCGGGGCCTCGGCCACCTTCCCCCAAAAGGGGAAGGCATTTAACGCACAAAAAATCCCCGCTCGGCCAACCCGGGCGGGGCATTTTCATTTCACGTCGCTTCTCTCGCTGACGACCAGAATCTTATCCTCGCCGGTCTGCGTCGTCACCGTGAACTCAAAATTGTACGCGGTGTCCAACTCGTATGAGACGTACCCGTCCCCTTCTGTCAGGATGTAATCCAGCTTGATCTGCGGCTTGACGCGGTCATAATCGACGTACACGTCGCCGATGTCCTCCAGATACACAAGGTCAATATCCTGCGCTGCAGCGCCGTAAAACGTCACAACGGGCTGACCGTCTGCCTTGACGGCGGGCAAAACCGACACATTGTGCACGTACAGCTCCTCCCGCGTTGCGGCGTAGTAGACGTCCGCGTCGGAGAGCAGCGCCGCGTTGGCAAGTTCTATATGTACGCCGCTGGCGGGCAGGTCGCGCTGCCAGACCGGCGTCAGGTCGGGCGCGGCGGCGCAGCCGGGCAGCAGCAACGCCAGCGTAAGCGCCGCAAAACAGCGATACTTCATTGAAAAATTCCTCTCATTGATAAGGGTCGTAGGGCGCGGCGGGCGGGTCCTCCCCTACCTCCAGCGTGCGCGGGCAGAGGCCGGTCTCGGCCTCAAGAAAACCCATCACCATGCCCATGTGGCGGTACAAATGACGATACTGCGACAAAATAAGCGTAAATCGCGTCCACTCGCAGTTGTCGGGCCGCTGCAGCAGATCCTCGTCGTGGAGCGAGGTCAGATAGATGGACAACTTGGCCTTGATTGTATAAAAATAGTCATCTACCGCCGGTCTGTCAAGACGCACTGCCGGGTAAATGTGCAGTTCCTGCAAGTGTGGCGTGTGGATGGGCGGCTCGACAAAGTCGGTGTCCCGCGGGTTGATGAACCACTGGTCCAGCTCGTGCAGGGTGTGGTAGACGTGCTGCCACAGCGGTGCGCCGCCGTAACAGCGGTCCCACAGCGCGTCGGGGATGCAGTCCAGCAGGTTTTGCAGCTCCCACAGTGCGCGGACGGTCATCTCGGCAATGACCGCGTGGTAGGATGTTTCCCGCATGGCACATGCCCCCTTTCAGGGTCAGTATGCCCGCAGAAAGCACGTTTATTCGTTGTAATTTTCCGTCTCACGGATGGTTTTGCGGGTCGTCAGCAGCTGCATGAACGGGTCGAGCAGTGCGCGTTCCTCCTGCGAGGGCGTGCGGCTACGGGCCTGCATCAGCAGCCAGGCCAGCTCGCCGCTGACGGGGCGGCCATAGACCAGCGCATTGTAGCCGTCCTTGCAGACGGCCAGCTTAGCCGACGTGATGTCCAGCGTCGTCGCGCCCGCGTAGTGGCGCAGCACATTTTGCAGCGCTGCCGGGCTGCCAAACACCGACTTGACCAGCTGCACATACGCGGCGATGTACCGCGGCGGCATGCTGTCCGCAGCGCGCAGCTCAATGCGGGATTTGAGACGTACATCGTAAAAGAAATTGGACAAAATCTGCGCGGTTTCCTGACGGCTGACGTGCCCGGCGTAAAGCTCCGGCGCAATCTTTCCGCCCGCAGCCCTGACGCGGCCCAGCCGCAGCGCAGTGATTTGGGGCTTGGTCAGCACGTTCTCCGCGTAGCGGGCGTAGCCGAAATCCACGTCCATCAGATGCGGTGTGACGCCGCAGCGGTCACGGTCCACATCCTGCCAGAGCCGCGTGCGGATGCAATAGCTGCTGTTGCGGCTGGCCTGATAGACCGGAGCGTTGTCGCTGAGCAGCGCAAAGAACGGCGTCAGCAGGCTGGCCGCGCGCATTTTGCGGACAAAATCGGTCTCATCCTGATAGTCAATGGACACATGCGTCGCCGCCGTGGCGCGCATCATCTGCACGCTGCAGGCCCCCTTTTCCCGCAGGTAGGCGTCCATGGCCTCGTCTCGGGTACGGGGCACCAGGGGCAGGTTCTCGGCATGGCAGGTCGGGTGGCAGCCCGCCGTCCAGGCGCGCAGCCCGTGGGCAGCCAGCGCCAGCCCCAGCTGCAAATAGAAGCGGTTGTACAGATCCATGATGTCCTGCACGTCGCGCAGCGGGACCAGGCTGATGCGCAACTGGCACGCGGGCCCCAGCGTGGCCGTTAGCGCTGGGCCGCTGTAGCCGAAATATTCGCCGTCGGTGATGATCGGCGCGTCTGTCTGCTGCTGCAAATCGCGCAGCGCGGCCTGCACATCGGCAAAGGCCGGGGGCTGGCCGTCGGACCGGGTGAGGAAGTGCTCGACCTCCAATTGCAGCGTCAGCTTGCCGTCCGGCTCACAGTCCGCCGCAAAGTAGCCCGCCAGCGTTTTGATTTGTTCGTCCAATTTTGGCATAGCGTGTGGTGGTTCTCCCCTGTTGTGATTCTGGCACTATTATACCGCGATTTTGGGGCGGGCGCAATGCTGTTTTGACGCCGACCTGCGGCTGCGGCACGGTACCTGGGCGGATATGGAATCCGCCCTTACGGTGTTGGGGCAGGGCGGGCTTTACAGGTCACGCGCCGCCGGGAAGCCGTACGCGCTGTCCGCGGCCTCCACGGCCCGGACGATAGCTTTGGCCATGACTCGCGCGCCGATCACGCCGACGGCATCGAGGTCAGCGGGCACGCCGCCCAGCGAGACCGCGTAGATGCTGTCGCCGTCCATCGAGGTGTGTACCGGGCGGATGGCGCGGGCGTAGCCGTCGTGCGCCATGCCCGCGGCCTTGCACAACCGCGCCTTGTCGAGCTTTGCATTGGTGAAAAGGATGCCAAGTGTCGTGTTGCCGACAAATTTTTCCTGCGGCGCGTCGAGCTGCTGCATCAGCACCCGCTCGGAATCCAAAAACGTTTTGCCGTCGTCAGCCCGCAGCCCGGCGACCTTACTGCCCGTCTCAAAATCGTAGACGTCGCCCACCGCGTTGACCGCGACGAGCGCGCCGACCTTCAGGTCGCCCACCTGCACGGCGTAGCTGCCGATGCCGGATTTCATGCAGTGGTCCATGCCCAGCAGCTTGCCAACAGTCGCACCGGTGCCCGCGCCGTGGTTTCCGTCGCGGTAGTTGCCGGTCTCGGCGTTGACGCAGGCCGCGTAGGCCATGGCTGCATCGGGCCGGGCGCGGGCGTCGGCGACGGTCAAATCGAACAGGTCGGACTGGCAGACGAGGGGCACTTTCGTCACACCTACGTCAAAACCAATACCGCGTTCCTCGAGATACCGCATGACGCCGCCTGCGGCATCCAGTCCGAAGGCGCTGCCGCCCGCCAGCACAATGGCGTGGATGACCTGCGCCGCCGCCAGCGGCTTGAGCAGCTCGCTCTCTCGCGAGGCCGGCCCGCCGCCGCGCACATCCAGCCCCGCCGGGGCGCCGTCCTTGCCCAGCAGCACCACCGTGCAGCCCGTGCCCGCCGCCGTGTTTTCCGCCTGGCCGATTTGGAGGTTGTCAAAGGATGTAATGGGGATTTCTTTCATGGGAGTGTCCTTTCCGCGAATGCCGCTTCACCGTATTACAGACCATTGTACACCACCCGCGCCCCCCGCGCAACAAAAAATCCCGCCAGGCGTCAGGCCAAGGCGGGATGGCAAGGTTAGGGGTTACTCAAACTCGGTAAGTTTTGATTTTTACTAAACATATATGTTTAGTTTTTCGTGAACATTTTCATTACTATTTCCCCAGATTCATGGCGTGTCCTGTTTTTGCTGATTTTTTAGTATCAAAATAGTATCACTCAATTGGGTCATGCAAGGTGGGCTCAATATCCAAATCGAAATTGATTGCTTTCAGATAGCGTTGCTCCACATCAGCCACCTACTTGTTGCTTACGGCGATAATGCAGCAGCAAATCTTCCTCGCTGCAATCGTTCAGATTATCGGAATCCTCGCTATCATACAAGCGCCATACCGACACATTCTCCATAAACCACGGTTGCTTTTTTCAGTGCGTTGACCACCTTGCCAAAGCGTCCATAATCGCGGGCGTTGCCGCTGTCACGATAAAGCAAAGCGCCGGAGGCATCTTCCACTTTACGCAACTTCATCTGTGCAAATGCAGACTCAATAGTGCGGTTGATGGCAGATATCGTATAGCGCTGTTCTGCCTGAATCTTGTCTGCGTTCATTTCGATTTTCATCATCAGCATAAGTAGACCTTCCTCCTTTATGATAATATCTTACATGATATTTTTTAAAAACGCAACTGATTTTCCGTTTTGATATGGTATCTTTAAATTTCTATTATATACTCTTTAAAAACACCGACAAAGAATGCCCTTCTGACGTTCCAACTCCTGTGTGCGGCGCAATAGGTCGAGGATCTGCGCATCGTCATAGACGCGCACACTGCTATCACCCGCGTCCTCGCCGTCCATCAACTCCGAAAGTGTCACATGAAGCGCGGTGCAGAGCTTTTGAATGATGCTATAATCCGGCATACACTTCCCGTTCTCCCACTTGGAGATGGTCTTGTTCGACACACCGAGTTGTTCTGCTAACTGTTCCTGCGTGAGATTCTGCGCCCGCCGCTTCTGTGCAATATAGCTGCCTATGGTTGTCTGATTCATAGTTGAATGCCTCCTCGTCTTTTGGGTGTCTCAAGCATACAGTGAAAGATGGAAAGATGACATCCCTCTGTGGTAGAAAACGAGGGGAATTGGTCAGTGAAGTGCTTTTGTGGGACAAACTTTCGTGCACTCATAGCAGAGAATGCACTCCATTCCGTTTTTCCGTTTGCGGGATTCTTTGTTGACCTCCACGTTCATGGGACAGACCCTCAGACACTTCCCACAATGAATGCACTTATCCTCATCGCAGTGGACGCGCAGTAGAGAAAAATAGCTCACGGGCTTGAGAAAAACCGTAACCGGACACAGATACTTGCAGAACGCACGATTATCTTTGAATAGGTAAGCAAACACAAACCCGGCAATGTAATAAAGCGCATTCCCGGCAAGGAAAAGCCAGAACATAATTTGCTCCAAATGCGCCACCTTCATCAGAAACAGTCCAGACACTAATGCCAGAGACAGAGCAAACATCACATAGCGAAGGATGCCCAGTTTTTCTTTTCGCGGCTTCTGCGGCTGTTTGTAAGGCAGAAAGTCCAGCACCATAGCTGTCCAACAGGCGTAGCCGCACCAGCCACGCCCAAAAAGCAACGGTCCAAAAATCTTTGCAACCGCGTAGTGGATGGTCGCTGCTTCAAAAACGCCAAGAAACAGGTAGTACCAGAACCCTTCAATCTGCATATTCTCACGGGAAATCACGCCAAGGTACAGCAACATATAGCTGCCCACCGCCAACTGGACGAAATGCCGGGCATACCGTTTTCCGGCGGTAAACAGTGCTGTTCCAAGCCCAAGGCAGGCTCCGATGTAGCTGAAATTCAGCAGATAGAAAAAATTCTCCTTTGTGAGCCACAGCGTAACTGCCACTGCTTCAAACAGCAGAAACAGCAGCATAGATGGCACGTATTTGTGAAGTCTGTTTGGGATTTTCGTCATCTCTTTGATCCTCTGCTTTCTTATTTTTTCTCAATGCACGGACTGCCAGGCCGGTGCAAGAGCGTGTCTGGTATTTTAGCATAAGTATAGCAGAGAAATAAAAAAATAGTAATCAGTTTCTTGTAAAACATCTGCAAAAAAGTGAAACGACTACAGGCGCAGACGATTATGACTGCCTGCGCCTGTAGTCGTTTGGAGTCATTCCAAACTGTTTTTTAACCGAATCAAGCAAGTCCCCTGCTTCTATTGCGTGAAGCAATAAGCAGTGGGTTGGGATTTGCTTGTATCAGGAGGAGTGTAAGCTCCTTCTGATAAACTGCGCAAAAAGGCGTGAAAACGTTACAGAAATAGTTGCAATTGTCGAAAAAATAGTGAAAAACAGAAAAGTGGAACATATGGAACAAAAAATGCATGGAACAGCGGAACATGTGGCACAGTGGAATGCGAGGAAAAAGAAAATTAGTGTGGATTTTATGAAAAACAGGGTGCATATTGCACAAAAAAACGAAAACAAAATTGTAAAAATGTTGAAAATGACGAAAAAATATTGGAATATCGTTGACATTAGAAGAACTGCGTACTATGATACAGATATGGAACAGGTTCCACAATACAAAGTGCCGAAACGGAAACGATGCAAATGTGGAACGAAAAGCGGTTGGTAAAGCTTTTAGAGAAATAAGGAGGGAACTATGAAGAAAAAAACGTCATCGCCGAAAACGGCAGAAAGTGGAAAATTGAAAAAAGCGCTCTCGTGCTGGCAGCTGTACATCCTGCTGATTCCTGCACTGATCTGGCTGATCGTTTTTGCTTACTATCCAATGTACGGCCTGATCATCGCCTTTAAAGATTTTAAAGGCCGCATGGGAATCATGGGAAGCCCGTGGGCAGATCCGATTTTCAAGTATTTCAAGATGTTCTTCAGTACCAGTATTGCCATGACGGCAATCAAGAACACGATCATCATCAGTCTGGAGAGCCTGATCATCGGATTCCCGATTCCGGTTATCTTCGCACTCTTACTGAACCAGGTACAGAGAAGCGGACCGAGACGAATCATCCAGACCATCTCCTACGCGCCGTACTTTATGTCAAACGTAGTTGTAGTCAGCCTGATTTCCGTACTGTTTTCCGCAAACGGTCTTGTAAACCACGCGGTTATGGGAGCCGGCGGAAAAGCAATCATGTTCACCAGCCTTCCGGAGTACTTCCGCAAGCTCTTCATCGGAAGTAACATCTGGCAGACGATGGGATTCAACGCCATCATCTTCATCGCAGCACTGACCGCAATCAGCCCGGAATATTACGAAGCAGCAACGATGGATGGTGCTTCCAGATTTCAGAAGATTCTTTACATTGATTTACCTCTGATTATGCCGACCATCATCCTGATGCTGATCCTTCAGGTAGGTAACATTATGAACGTGGGATATGAGAAAGCTTATCTGATGCAGAACGGTACCAACACAACCGTCAGTGAGATCATTTCGACATACGTATACAAAGTAGGTCTCCAGACCGCACAGTACAGTTTTGCGACAGCCGTTGGCTTATTTAACTCCGTTGTAAACTTCATTATTCTGGTTATCACAAACGCAGTTGCAAAGAAGACCAGCGATATCAGTATTTTCTAAGAGTCAGGGGGCTTGAAAAATGGCAAATAATAACACTGTGAAAAAGAAAAAAGTAAAAATGAGTACGGGAGACAAGGTCTTTACCGTGATCAATACCGTCATCATGATCCTTGTCTGTATTGCAATTGTATATCCTCTGTATTACGTGCTTCTGGCATCTGTTACAGACCCGGTTGTTGTAAGCTCCGGTAAAATTCTTCTCTATCCGGAAGCGTGGTACACCAACGGATATGAAACCACACTGAAATACCAGCCGCTCTGGACCGGCTATGCAAACACCATCAAATATACCGTATTAGGAACGCTGATTTCCCTGGTCTGCACCATTCCGGCCGGCTATGCACTTTCCAGATACGATATGGTAGGAAGAAAACCGATTATGTTCCTGTTCACCTTCACGATGTTCTTCAGCGGCGGTATGATTCCGATGTACTTAACCGTACAGCAGCTGCACATCTACAACACAACATGGGCTATGGTCCTTCCGGTAGCAGTGTCCGCTTACAACCTGATCGTATGCCGCTCCTTCTTTGAAAGCGGTATTCCGGTCGAGCTTCTCGAAGCAGCAAAAATCGACGGCTGCAGCGATTTTGGATTCTTCTTCAAAATTGCAATTCCGCTGTCGAAAACGATCATCGCAGTTATGTGTCTGTTCTATGCAACCGCAATGTGGAACCAGTTCTTCAACGCACTGATGTTCCTGCAGGATGACAGCAAGATGCCTCTTCAGGTCGTTCTTCGAAACCTGGTACTAATGAACCAGTCCAACCAGATGGGAAGTAGTGCTTCTGAGATGGTAACAAAACAGAAACTGGCTGAGCAGTTAAAATACTGTGTCGTAGTTGTTTCCGCATTCCCGCTTCTGTGCGTATATCCTTTCCTGCAGAAATACTTCGCAAAAGGTGTTACGATCGGTGCAGTCAAGGGCTGATGCAGAACAGAAAATTTATTGTTGCAGAATTCATGGATATAGCAGACATGGTTTATGTGTAGGAATACAAAAATACTAACGTATTTCACTGCCGGAAAAGGCAGCAAAATAAAGGAGGAACAATATGAAGAAAAAAATCGTATCCGTATTACTGGCAAGCCTTATGGTAAGCAGCATGCTCGCAGGCTGTGGAAACAGCTCAGGCAGCTCAAGCAGCTCCGGCACAGGAGGAGACACCACATCCGCATCCGGTACAGAAGCAGGTGACACAGGTCTCACAGCAGAAGAGCAGGAAGCAGTAGATGAGGGAATCATCCAGCTCGACGGTACCCTTCCGATCATCAAAGATCCGGCAAAATTCGAAGAGAAATACGGAAAAATTTCCGCTCTGATCGTAAACTCTGCAGACAGAACTGTAGAAGTAGGCGACCTGGCTATGTGCCAGAAATGGTTCGAGGACACAGGAGTAGAGTTTGACTGGCAGCCGATCCCGCAGGAGAGCGCAACAGAGAAAATCAATCTGATGCTTTCTTCCGGACAGGATCTTCCGGATGTATTCTGGAACTTCGGCGATGGTAAATCCGGAAACACCGTAGTTCAGTACGCAGACCAGGATGTATTCCTTCCGACCGAAGGCCTGATCGAAGAGTATATGCCGAACCTGAAAGCATTCCTCGATGACAATGAGCAGTATCAGCTTGAGATCACCGCTCCGAACGGCCATAAATATGGATTCCCGTACGTAGAGGAAATGAAAGGTCTTGTATTAACACCTGGACCATTCGTGATCAACAAAACATGGCTGGATAAAGTAGGCAAAGAAGTGCCGACAACCGTAGACGAGTGGGTAGACTGCCTGAAAGCAATCCGCGACGGCGGCGATCTGAACGGAAACGGCGAAGACGATGAAATCCCGATGGCAACCTGGTTCGGCGCAACCGATACCTTTGGTTCCTACAACCTGTTCTATCGTTTCACAGGTGCATTCGGATGCGCTGACTCCTACTGCGGAGGAAACTCCTATGCGGATCACTTAAGAATGGTTGACGGAAAAGTTACGTTCACTGCAACAGACGAAGCATTCAAGAAAACAGCAGAATTTTTCAACATGCTGTATGAAGAAGGACTGATCTGGAACGGTTCCTTCGAGGCAGATGAAAGTATGTCATTCAAATCTTCTCTGATCAAAGAGAATGTTGCAAAGATCGGTTCCTTCGGTGTTTGGGGCGATCAGGAAATTACAAACCAGGAAGTACATGATCAGTACGTAGCAGTTCCGAGACTGCAGGGCGAAGACGGTATGACCGGTTTCGAGTGCAACTACTCTGAGCTGCAGGATTCTTCCGATACAGCAATCACAACGACCTGCAAATTCCCGCACGTTGTTGCAAGATTTGTAGATTACATGGTAGGCGATCCGGAAATCTCTGTTACATCTAACTGGGGCGCAATCGGATACAACTATGAGAAAGATGAAGACGGCGTTCTTCGTACACCGCTCGATGAAAACGGAAACTACAAACCTCTGAATCCGGAATATAAGAACTTTGGTGAGGCTCGTGTAAACTCCACAACCTGCCGTGGTTCTATGATCGTTCAGAACGAGTACTATGACACCGTTTGCGGCTACACCTTCGATGCTGTAAAACTTCTCGAGATGCAGAAAGAAAACGGTAAAGATGACATCATGGAAGAGTATGACACCATTCCGCGTGTTCTGATGACCCAGGAAGAGATTCAGCGTCTGGCACAGATTCAGCCGACCGTCTCCGATATCGTTGACCGTTACATCACTACATGGGTAACCGGCGGCGTTGATGATGCAAGCTGGGAGTCCTATAAGACAGAGCTTGAGGGCGCTGGTTTGAGCGAACTGGTTGAGATTTACCAGGGCGCAGTAGATCGAGCAGCTTCTGCAGCAAACTAAAAATCGGGCGAAAAGCGATTACGAAAAAACAGTAACGTAAACGATTTGCAATTAATGTTCTATAACTAAAGAAATTCCAAATGTGGCCATGTTGTATCCCATATAACATGGCCATATTTAAAAAGAAGATTATTTCGTTCTTATTTCTTTTTTGTTGAAGTTCCAAATGGAAAAAGATAAAATAGGAAAAGAGAGAACAGGAAAAGAGGGATCCTATGAGTAAACAGGGAAAAAGAGATTTTAGACCGAACATTCATTTTACACCGGAGAAAAACTGGAACAACGATCCGAACGGACTGATTTATATCGATGGTATCTGGCATCTGTATTATCAGCATAACCCAAATGACGTTGTATGGGGACCGATGCACTGGGGTCATGCAGTATCGAAAGACCTGATTCACTGGGAGCATCTGCCGGTCGCCCTGTACCCGGATGAGATCGGAACGATGTACTCCGGAAGTATGGCATACGATGAAAATAACACCAGCGGATTTGCGAAATACGGTGAGAAACCGATGGTGGCTGTCTACACGGCGCACAATATGGAAACGGGCCTGGAGCAGCAGTGTATTGCATACAGCCTGGATCAGGGAAAGCATTTTGAAAAATATTATGGCAACCCGGTGATCGAAAACCCGGGCACACCGGATTTCCGTGATCCACGCGTCTTCTGGAATGACAAAAAGGACTGCTGGAGCCTTGTTCTGGCATCCGGCGACCACGCAGAGTTTTACGCATCCCAGGATTTGAAAAACTGGAAGAAAACAGGCGAGTTCGGTGTCGGTGTCAATAAAGTGCCGACTGTATGGGAATGCACCGATCTGATCCGTGCTAAAACAGGAAATGAATTTGACGGATTCAAATGGATTCTGATAGTCAGCATGATACATCCGGGAACCGAAGGCCGTGCCAATATACAGTATTTCGTCGGTGATTTTGACGGAGATACCTTCCAGTGCACCGAGATCACAGACGAGCCGCTGTGGATTGATTTCGGATTCGACAACTATGCCGGCGTAACGTATGGAAACTATGACCGTCCGGTTTACCTTGGATGGGGCGTTAATCCGCTCTACGCGAATTTCGTTCCGACCGGTGAGTATTCCGGTCTGATGACACTGCCAAGAGAACTTTCACTTTGTGAGACCGAGGAGGGCTACCGCCTGAAAACAAAACCGTTCGGGATCGATGAGTACCGTGCGGGTGCCTTCCCGATCGGAAATCAGAAGCCGCTGCTGACCGAGAGCTTTGGACTTCTCGTGCAGGGCAATTTCGGAAGAATTGCGCTGAAAAACAGCAGAGGTGAGGAAGTAGTCATCGAGGTAACGGTGGACAGCATCACGGTGGACCGCTCTAAGAGCGGCGACCTTAGTTACTTTGATGATGTAGATCCGAAGCTCTTCAAAAAAGAGGATCTGCTGGTATCTACAACAAAACGTTACATGCGCGGAAATGTCAACATGGAGATTATTTTTGACGTTTCCTATCTGGAGATTTATGCAGATGGTGGTCTGGAGACCGCTTCCGTATGCGTTTACCCGGATGCTCCGTATCAGGTGGTTTCCACAGACGGAGATCTGGAAGTGAAAATGTACACTATTAAAAAATAGGGGATGGAACATTTATAAACGGTAACGATGCAGCATGGCAGAATCGAGATGGGACTCTGAAGCGTTACTATAAATAAAAACGACGGATGTCTGCAAAGCCGATGGAAGTGGTTTTGCAGACCGTTGTTTATCTTGGGAGGTTTTACAAAAATGATGAAAAAAAGAGATTACAGACCGAAAATTCACTTTTCACCGGAAGAAGGCTGGATGAACGACCCGAATGGCATGGTTTATGTAGATGGCGTGTACCACTTCTTTTATCAGAAGTACCCGTATGATACCAGCTGGGGACCGATGCACTGGGGGCATGCAACATCCCGCGACCTGATTCACTGGGAGCATCAGCCAATCGCACTTTATCCGGATGAACTTGGATTTATCTTTTCGGGAAGTGCTGTGTATGATACGCAGAATTCTTCTGAGTATGGTACCAATGAAAATCCGCCAATCATTGCTATTTATACCAGCCATCACAAGGACGGTTTGGAACAGCAGAGTATTGCATACAGCAATGATAAGGGCCGGCATTTTGAAAAGTCATATCTGAATCCGGTCATCAAAAACCCGGGAATTTCCGATTTCCGTGACCCGAAAGCGTTCTGGAATCCGGTCAGAAGATGCTGGAGTCTTGTTCTTGCAGCGCAGGACCGTGTCTTCTTCTACGCATCCCAGGATATGAAAAACTGGGAGAAAACTGGAGAATTCGGACCGGAAGGAAATCATGTGAAGGGGGTGTGGGAATGCCCGGATCTGTTCCCAATTGAGTATAAGGGAAAAAATGTATGGGTTCTTGTTGTCAGCATGACAAAAGCCTCCGAGGACGACCACTGCAAAATGCAGTATTTCCTGGGTGATTTCGATGGAGAAAAATTCCTCTGCACCTATCCATCCGATGAGCCAAGATGGCTGGATGAAGGCTTCGACAACTATGCAGCCGTTACATTCCAGAATGCGAAAGATGTTCTGCTGATGGGATGGGGTATGAACTGGCAGTATGCAGCGCAGACTCCGACAGAAGGGTACTGTGGACAGGCAACTCTGGCAAGAAAACTGTCCCTGACAGAAGTAGATGGTGCTCTGACCCTTGCGGCTGCTCCGGCCGGACTGGAAAAATTCCGCCACAGCAGCTATCCGATCGAGAATCACACAACGATCCGCACAGAGACCTTTGGACTGAAGGTTTCCGGAAAAGGAGATGCGAAAATCTGTCTGAAAAACTCAGTGGGACAGAAATTGAAGATTTATGTAACTGACACCAAAATCACGGTTGACCGTACCATGGCGGGCTACAAAGAATTCAGTGAGCACTTCATGACGGAAAAATATTCCATCAGCACCGCAGCGAGAAAGAAAGACGGAGCATGGAATCTGGAGCTTGTTTTTGATGTTTCCATTCTGGAACTGTTTGCTGAGGACGGCGTAGATGCTATTTCTACAGTGGTTTATCCGGAGACACCGTACGACCGTATAAGCTGGAAGGGTGATCTTTCTGTTGAACTTTACGAAATTGATGCATAAGGGCTGCGAGAAAGGGGAAAAGCAAAATGGGATACTTTAAAGATGTGACACCGGAATCAGCTGGAATCAGCTCCAAAGGAATTTTGAATTTTCTCGACCGAATCGAAGAGAACCAGATTGAGCTGCACAGCTTTATGGTGATCCGCCATGGACAGTGTGCAGCGAAGGGCTGGTGGAAGCCGTATGATGAAAAATTTCGTCATCCACTGTATTCGTTCAGCAAATCGTTGACGGCTACGGCGATTGGTTTTGCACAGCAGGAAGGAATCTTATCCGTCGATGAGAAAATTGTCGATATTTTTCCGGAACTGTTGCCGGAACATCCTTCCGAATATCTTAAAAAAATCACCCTGCACCATCTGCTGATCATGGGATGCGGTCACGAGACGGAGATTTCGGACAATTCCGAAAACTGGATCTCTACATTTCTGCATCATCCGGTACTCCATGAGCCGGGAACATTTTATAAATATAATACAGCAGGAACCAACATGCTGGCTGCGGTTCTGCGGAGAAAGACAGGGCAGAATGTGACAGAGTTTCTGAAACCGCGTCTGTTGGAACCACTTGGAATCACTTCTCTGACCTGTGCATTGCTCGGCGACGGAACAGAGCTTGGCGGAGGAGGTATGAAGATGGTGACGGAAGATATGGCAAAATTTACGTATTTTCTGTCCAGACAGGGAGAGTGGGAAGGAAAACAGCTGCTTCGAAAAGAATGGTTCGAACGCGCCTGCCACAAGCAGATTGAGACAGAAGGCGATTCCGAAGGACATGTAAAAGACTGGGCACAGGGCTACGGTTATCAGTGCTGGATGGGACGATATCCTGGCTCTTTCCGCGCGGATGGAGCGTATGGCCAGTTTGGGGTTGTGTTCCCGGATCTTGATTTGATTGTGATTCTGACGTCATCCACAGAGCAGACACAGGAGGAATTGAGCGCACTGCAGGAGGATCTGATTCCCTATGTACAGAAAGAGGCCGGAGAGCTGGCACCATCACCGCTTGCAGAAACTGTAAAAGAGTATACTGCACAGCTTGCTCTTCCACCACGCAGAGGAACGAGAAATCCTTTTATGGAGGAAAAAGTAAGTAAGCATGTGTATGTGTCTGTTCCGGTTCTGAACGACCGGCTGCCGGATTCTGCGGAAGTTCTGATTGGCGGAAGCGGGCTGTTTCAGTTTGAGACGAGTCCGATCCAGGAGATGCGGTTTGCTTTTGGAAGTGATAAGATGTACTGGAAAGTGCTGGAAGGTGGAAAAGAAAAGGAATTTGTCCTTTCTATGCGTAAGGACTTCGCCTACAGTGAAACAGACGGTCATATTTACGCAGGATCAGCTGCATGGCGTACCGTCAATACCCTTGAGATGGAGATCCGGCGGATGGACGGCTTAAGCGGAGGCCGCATGATTGTCAGATTTCAGAAGGAAAATCTACTGTTAGAGGCAGAGGATACGTTGATCAGCGTCGGTGGACTCGGCATTTCACCGCGTCAGGCACTGACGGTTTTCGGAATAAAAGAGTCCTGAACAAAAAGATGAGAAAAACCAAGGAAGAACTATCCAATTGGATAGTTCTTTTTTTCTTCTACCTTTGCTATAATTATACAAAAGGTGAAATTCAAGAAAGAGTGTGGGAAAATATATGGAAAAAGATAGGATAAACGATACAGAAAAAAGTTTTCTGTCCGGAAAAAAACGGATGGATAAATTAAAAGTACTGATGAAATATGCGGGAATCTCTGTCTTTGAGTATTTCCCGGATAGCGATCGAATGGTTCTGTATAATGAGCAACTGGAAGAAGAAAAAGGAATTATGCCATTTCTCGGTCAGCTGGGTCAGATATGTACGATCCATCCGGAAGATGTGCAGAAGATGCGTGAGTTTCTTCTCGGACAGACTCTGGGAACAGTGGAACTGAAGCTTCTGAAAAAGGGTCACTACAAGAGAGTACTTCTGGATGCCTTGCAGAAGGAGGAAGGTGACCAGTCGGTGATCGGTTGCATCAGAGATATCACGGAGATACGGAAAAGAGAAGAACTTCTGGAAGATCAGGCAAGAAGAGATTCCATGACAGGACTGTATAACCATGATACCGGAAAGCTTCTGGTGAACGAGTACCTGCGGGAGAAACGGATGGACGCTTCTGCCGGCCTTCTGATGCTGGATGTGGATCATTTTAAAAATGTAAATGATGTGTATGGTCATCTGTTCGGGGATGAAGTGCTGATTGGATTTTCCGGATTTTTGCAGAGCTTTTTCCGAAAAGAGGATATTCTGATCCGTACCGGTGGAGATGAATTCGTCGTGTTTTTAAAGGAAATCAGCCGGGAAGCACTGGAAAAGAAAGTCAGTGAACTGGTGAAAAGAGTGGGAAAACTGACGTTTTCAAAAAGAGATTTTGTCATGAGCTGCAGTGTTGGAGTCTGTTTTCTGCCGGGAGGTTTGGGCGATTACAGTTACGAACAGCTTCTTGAACATGCAGATCTTGCCTTGTACCGGGCGAAGATTGAGGGAAGAAACCAGTATGCAGTAGGGGAAAAACTGATCCCTTTAGATACCGGAAACAAGGGAGAAACCGCAGTAAAACTGCTGATGGATGAGACCATGGAAAAGCGGGAGTTCGAGATCTATTTCCAGCCGAAGATTTCGTTACATAATTATAAGATTGTGGGAGCAGAGGCTCTGGTGCGCTGGCGAAGACCTGACGGTATCGTGGTGAGACCGGAACATTTTCTTCCGTTTTATGAAAAAAATGGAAAAATCGTGGAACTTGATTTTTATGTATTTGAACAGGTGGCCGCATTTCTGGAAAAAACAAAAAGAAGCGGAATCACACCGGTGCCGGTTTCGGTCAATGTATCGGCGCTGCATGCGGAAGATCCACAGACAACCAGACGGTATCTGGAGATTCTGGAAAAATATAAAGTGGATCCCAGGATGCTGGAGATGGAACTGAAGGAGACGGATACGATCCGGTATGAAAATATCAAAGATCTTCTGCGTTCTCTACAGGAGGCCGGTTTCCATACAGCACTGGATAACTTCGGTGTGGGATCTTCTTTTATTAATCTGATTGCAGATGTCCCGTTAAATGATGTAAAACTGGGACGCGGGTTCATGGAAAAGTGTGAAAAAGATTACCGTGGTATCGGTTTTCTGCGACAGATGATCGGGATGTTGAAAAGCCTCGGTTTCCAGGTTCTCTGTGAAGGCGTGGAATCGGCAAGACAGGTAGAGGTACTGAAAACTTCCGGGTGCGATCATGTACAGGGGAACTGGTTTTCCATGCCGCTGAGTGCAAAAGAATTTGAAAAAATGCTGTTCCTTCCCGGCGAAATATTCTGCCGTTGCAGAAAAAATGAAGAACATAGTACAGGGGGAGAAGCATGATGAGAACAACTGGAGACGTATATCTGTGGCCGGCAGCGGCCGAAAGAAAATTACGGATGGCGTATCAGGCGGGACTTCCTGCTTATCTGTATGGTGTTACCGGCGTGGGGAAAACTTCTCTGATCCGGCATTTTCTCGAGAAAAAAGAATATTTGTATGTCTCTGCACTGAATACGACGCCGGATGATCTGGAGAGTGAAAAAATCACGGCACCGGTGATCGTGCTGGATGATCTTTACGCAATCTCGGATATCCGGCTGAAAGATGCTTATTATCAGAAAATCCAGGAATGGATGGAACGAAATGATCTGTGGGTGGTACTGATCTCCCGTGCCCCATTTCCGGCGTGGCTTTTGTCCCTTCGGATGAAATACTCTTTCGTAATGATCGGGGAAGAAGATTTTTGCCTGACGAGAGAACAGCAGAATGAGTATCTGGAAAGATATGGACTGCAGGTGTCAGAGGAACAGCTGGAAAAAGCATGGGCTGTGGGAAGAGGGAATCCCATGTCCCTGCGGATCTTTGTGATGGAAAACGGGAATCTGGAAGCCACGATGCGTACGGTCTGGACGTACCTGGAGAGTCATGTATATGATCAGTGGGATACAGAACTGCAGGAATTTTTTATGGATATTTCCATTGTCAAAGATTTTACGGTGAGTCTGGCGGCGATGATCACCGGAAACAAACATATGGAGCATATGCTGGCACAGGGGATGGAAACCGGCAATTTTTTTGCGAAAGTGGGGGAAAAAGACGGTGTCTGGCGTTGCAAGGATGCCATGCGCTGGTCTATGGAACAGCGGCTGCATAAAAAACGCTCTCCGGAACAGATCAGCCGTCTGTATTATAACGCAGGTCTGTATTATGAGATGGAGGGCGAGATTGCCAAAGCACTGGAAATGTACAAGGTATACGATGATACAGACAGTATCTTCCGGCTGCTGGTGGCGAATGCCAGGGAAAATGCAGCTATCGGTAATTATTATGAACTGCGAAATTATTATCTGGAACTTCCGGAGGATCTGATCCGGGAGAATCCGGTACTTATGATGGGAATGAGCCTGTTGCAGTCGATTCTTATGAATGTGGATGAAAGTGAGCGCTGGTATCATGAACTGGAAGAATATCAGAAACGGGCAGAGGGAAGTGATGCACGGGAAGCCAGAGGAAGGCTGATCACGTTGGATATTTCCCTTCCCCATCGTGGCATCAGCGGAATGACGGATCTGTTGCGGGCGGCAGGTGTCCTGATCACCGACCAGAAAATACACATCCCGGAACTCTCTGTAACCAGCAATCTGCCCTCGATGATGAATGGAGGAAAAGACTTCTGCGAGTGGAGCCGCAAGGACAGAGAACTGGCCGTAAGCCTTGGAAAGATCATAGAATTTGTGCTTGGAAAGTATGGAAAAGGGCTGGTTCCGCTGGCACTGGCAGAAAGCTATCTGGAAAAAGGACAGGATGATTATGAGGTGATGGCACTGATCCAGAAAGGGCGGATGCAGGCGGAAAGTGGAGGAAAAATCGAACAGGTCTTCGTAGCAAACGGACTCCTTTGCTGGATGTATCTGATTCGTCAGGATCTGGAAGAGGCGCTTCATGTGATGCAGACTTTTCGGGAACGATGTAAAAAAGAAGCACCGAAGCTGATTGCGAACATAGATACATTTTTGTGCCGGCTGCATCTGTATCGGGGAGATACAGCGGAGATCCTGGCGTGGCTTGAGAGCGCACCGGATGAAAACAGAGAGTTCTATATTCTGGAACGATTCCGATATGTAACAAAGGTGCGTGTCTATCTGCAACAGGGAAAATACGAGGCAGCATATAATTTGTTACAGCAGCTGCTCTACTATGCAAAAGAGATGGAACGGACATATATCCGGATAGAAAGTACGTTACTTCTGGCAGTGACCTGTTATAAGATGGATCGGAAAGAGTGGAAGAATCTGTTGCAGGAGGCTGTCAGCGAAGCTGAATCCTATCATTTTGTTAGGATACTGACAAAAGAGGCTGGTCTGTGGCTGCCCCTTCTGAAAAAAAGCAGGGAAGAGATACACTGGACCGATCCACACTTTCACAGACAGGTGCTGGAAGAAGGAAAAAGAATGGCGCAGATGTACCCTGGATATCTCAGAACAAAAGCGGAGGGAGAAGTCACACTTTCCGATACCGCACGGAAGATTCTGCGGATGCAGGCAGAGGGAGATTCCATGAACAAGATAGCCGGACAGTTGGGGCTGGCGGAAGTGACGGTGAAGTATCATTGTCGGGAAACCTACCGGAAACTCGGTGTGAACGGAAAAGCAGCGGCGGTGAATGAAGCAAGAAAACGAAAACTGATCTAGAGTGTGTGTGAAAAATCATGCACTTCATGGCCTGCCCTTGCATATTTTGTGCTTTTCTTTTATAATAAAACCCATGCGACATGGTACGGGAAACAATTGTTATACCGATATCCCGTGGCAAAATATCTCGCAGGATCCGATACAAACAACATCAGCGGATCCGGAAAGCAAAGGAGAAAATATTATGGCACAGAACGTACTGGCAGTGGTAGCCGGACACCAGATCACCGAAGAAGAACTGCAGGCATTTATCGGACACCTGCCGAAGGAGCAGCAGGCATATGCATCCAATCCACAGTTTAAAGAACACTGCAAAGAACAGCTGATCACTTTCCATGCACTGGCAAAATGCGGAGAAGATGAGAAGCTTGATGAGACTGAAGAATACAAAAAAGGAATGGAAAATGCAAGACAGGATATCCTGGTACAGATGGTATTAAAAGAGACTATCGAGAGTGTCAGTGTATCTGATGAGGAAGTGAAAGATTACTATGAACAGAACAAAGCACAGTTTGTAAAAGGAGCTACGGTAAATGCAAAGCATATCCTGACCGATTCCGAAGAGAAATGTGCAGCTATTCTGGAATCCATCGTGAACGGGGAAAAGACTTTTGAAGAAGCGGCAAAAGAATCTTCCACCTGTCCATCCGGTGCACAGGGCGGTGACCTGGGTGAATTCGGAAAAGGCCAGATGGTGAAAGAATTCGAAGACGCAGCCTTCCAGGCAGAACCGGGACATGTGGTAGGTCCGGTAAAAACTCAGTTTGGTTATCATCTGATCAAGGTTGAGAAGAAAAACGAAGCCAAAGAAGCCGGATTTGCTGAAGTAAAGGATCCGATCCGTGCAGAACTTCTGAAGAGAAAACAGGACCAGGCATACCTGGCGAAAGTGAAAGAACTGAAAGAGAAATATGTACAGAAATAATCTGATAAATTTCAGTCTGCAGAAAGATTCGTCAACCTGTAAAAAAAGCGTTCTATGAAGAAAGAAAATTGTTATATTTTCATTATTTCTTTTTCATAAATGTATAGTATAATAAGACAGATGATGTCAGAACAACAGAAAAAAGGGCAGGGAAGAAAGACGAATGAAGAGTAAAAAAAAGTCAAAAAAAATATATATCATCCTGTTGGTTGTCTGCCTGCTTGTTATGGCGGGACTGGTAGCAGGATTGTTTGGTTATGCACACTATATGGGAACAAAAACCATGGGAAGCCGGATCAAGATTTTTGGAGAGGATGTATCCGGACGCAGTGTGGAAGAGACGGCAGGGATGCTGGCAGATGATTTTAAGAAAGTACCGGTTACTTTTCAGGAAAACGGGGAAACGGATTATCAGACCACACTCGGTGATCTTGGTTACAGCATCAACGAAAAACAGCTGAAACAGGATCTGGAAACACTGAGAGACAAACGCTGGAAAGAAGGCGGTTTCTTCCCGAAACAGGAAGGTCTTACGGTAGCTTATCAGGTAGAAAGAAACGATGAGACATTTTCTGCGGCACTGACGGAGGAACACTTTCAGCTTTCCACAGACCGTGTGGATTCAACCGATGCATACGTGGAATATAACAGCGACCAGAGTGCTTATGTGATAGTCCCGGAGACACTGGGTAATCATATGGATCAGGCAGCTGTGGAAGCATATGTGGAGGAACAGATCCGCCCGCAGATTGAAGGGGATTTTCCGAAAACAGGACTGAACGTGGAAATTACATCAGATCTCTATCGGAAAGCAGCTGTTACACAGGATGCTCAGGAATTACAGGAAAAAGTAACCACGTTAAATGCTGCTTTGCAAAAGTACAAAGGAGTTTCCGTAACGTATACATTCGGAAAAGAAACTCAGGTTCTGGACAATGCGTCTATTTGTTCCTGGCTGGTGATTTCCGATGAAAGTGTATCCGTTGATACCGCACAGGCGCAGGAGTATATCAAGAATCTTGCCACAAAATACAATACTATCTACCGGCCACGTTCCTTCACGACTACAGGCGGTGAAGCGATCACCATCGAAGGTAATGAATATGGTTACCGGGTTGACCAGGAAAGAGAACTGACACAGCTTCTGGCAGATATTGATGGTGGGGCAGCTGTGACGAGAGAACCGGTATACAGTAAATCGGGCTATTCCAGAAATGGAACGGATGACCTGAACGGAAGTTACATAGAAGTCAGTCTGGAACAGCAGCACCTGTGGCTGTACAAGAATGGGGCACTGGTGACAGAGACTGATATCGTCAGTGGTCTTCCGGTAGAAGGAAGAGAAACATACCGTGGGGCATGGCCGATTGCATACAAAGCAAGTCCGTTTACCTTAAGCAGTGATGTGTATGGATATGATACCACGGTTACCTACTGGATGCCGTTTGTTTACGGACAGGGACTTCACGATGCCAGCTGGCAGACAAGCTTTGGCGGAGACACCTATAAAACCAAAGGAAGTCACGGCTGCATCAATCTGCCGCCGGATCAGGCGAAGATTATCTATGAGACAATCGATAAAGGATATCCGATCCTGCTGTACTGATGTGTGGTGACAGAATTATATGATACCAGGGTCAAAAGGTCAGAAAGCTGATGCAAGCTTGCTTGCAAGAGGATTTTTGACCTTTTGACCCCAACATCATTATATAGCGTAAAAAGAGTATGGATGGCCGGATAAAATTGAGAGGATAAAGGGATGAACAAACAGGACCAAATGACAATGCAGGAAGCGGAAAGAAAGATGGAATCTTTGAGGGAAGTGTTTCAGGTTGTCAGACTGGTAGACGGGAAAATGCTGATGGATCGGGAAAAACGGATAAATGCAGGAGATTTATCTGAAACGTGTCAGTGTTACAGTTTCTGGAAAAAAGACAAGGAATGCGAGAACTGTAGCTCTCTTCTGGCACTGAAAGAACAGACGCAGAAGATAAAATTTGAATTTCTGGATTTGCAGGTATTTCAAATGATCTCGCGTTATGTTGAGATTGATGGCAGACCCTATGTTATGGAAATGATTCAGAATCTTGATGAGAGTATTCAGATTGATCAGGAGGGGTATGATAAGCTGATCAGTAAACTGTCAGGATATAATGAAAAGCTATATACGGATGTAATGACTGGGATATATAATCGGCGTTTTTTTGAAGAAAAGATCAAAAACATGGAGGATGAAGCCGGAATTGCAGTGATTGATCTGGATGATTTTAAGCTTCATAACGATACTTATGGACATAGTGCGGGAGATGCGGCACTTATAACGACTGCGAACATTATCAAAAAATATATCCGGAAGACGGATATTCTGATCCGGTATGGTGGAGATGAATTTTTACTGATCCTTCCTTCGATTAAGAAGCATATTTTTGAAGATAAGCTAAAACTGATCCGGGAAAAAATCCACGATGCGGTTGTGCCGAAGTATGAGAAAATGCAGCTTTCGGTCAGCATCGGCGGAGCTGTATTCCGCGAAGGCAATATTGAAGATGCTATTGCCAGTGCTGACAGACAGATGTATATAGCTAAAAATTATAAAAATATGGTTGTCACAGAATGGGATGAAAATGGAAAGAAAAAGGAAGAAAATTCTGCATCAGAAAAACTGAAACAGCAGATCCTTATCGTGGATGATTCGGAAATAAACCGCGAGATTCTGAAAGAGATTCTGAAAGAGGACTACCGGATTTTGGAGGCGGCTAATGGAGAAGAATGTCTGGAACAACTGGAACGGTATGGAACAGGGATCTCACTGGTGCTGCTCGATATTGTGATGCCGGAAATGGATGGATTTGAAGTCCTTGCTGCGATGAACCAGAATCATTGGATTGAAGATATTCCGGTAATCATGATTTCCAGTGAAGATTCAGACAGCTATATCAGACGGGCATATGAGATGGGCGTTTCAGATTACATCAGCTGCCCGTTTGACGCAAAAATCGTATATCAACGCGTCCTGAACATGATCAAGCTATATGCAAAACAGAGGAGACTGATCCGTCTGGTGACCAGGCAGATTTACGAAAAAGAGAGAAATAACCGGATGCTGATCGGTATCCTGAGCCAGATTGTTGAGTTCAGAAACGGAGAAAGTGGTCTGCATGTGATCCATATCAATCTGATCACACAGCTTTTGCTGGAACAACTGGTGAAAAAGACAGGAAAATATCAGCTCTCATGGGAAGATAGATTATTGATTGCAACAGCATCGGCTTTGCATGATATCGGAAAGATTGGAATTGACGAGAAAATTCTGAACAAACCGGGAAAGCTTACCAAAGAGGAATTTGAGATTATGAAGACACATACCTTAATCGGTGCACAAATGCTGGATAATCTGGATATGTACCGGAATGAAAAGCTGCTCAAGCTTGCATATGAGATTTGCCACTGGCATCATGAAAGATATGATGGAAAGGGATATCCGGACGGACTTGTCGGAGAAGAAATTCCGATTTCGGCACAAGTAGTATCGCTGGCGGATGTGTATGACGCCCTGG
>OICL01000331.1_pt1 | contig 27757 bp, 26 predicted proteins | sample 1581231 | NCBI WGS metagenome assembly OICL01 (sample SAMEA3882542, study PRJEB24775) | human gut metagenome | biome: human-associated habitat; feature: intestine environment; material: feces | place: Netherlands | collected 2009/2010 | reverse complement strand
ATCTGTTTGTGGGATCTGTGGAGGACGCTCTGTCAGAAGGGCTGTCATTTAACATGATCTTCCGTGATGCAGACTATGAAGGTGAATATACAGCAGCGGATGTGACAGAGAATAAGAGTGAAACTGTGGCAGTTGCAAAGGAAGAAGGCGTGATCCAGCTGGAGAAGCCGGTGAAATACGTAAGCAGCAATGTGGAAATACTGGATGCACATACCGTGGAAGTGATGCCCATTGAAGCGGAAGATGAGTATGCCTATATTATTTATTAAAGATGAAGGAGAACAGTTATGGAAAAGACAATGGAAAAAATCGTAGCTCTTGCAAAGAACCGTGGATTTGTATATGCCGGTTCTGAAATCTACGGCGGACTTGCAAACACTTGGGACTACGGTCCGTTGGGTGTTGAGCTGAAAAACAACGTCAAACGCGCCTGGTGGAAACGCTTTGTCCAGCAGTCCCCATACAACGTCGGTCTGGACAGCGCCATCCTGATGAATCCCCAGGTGTGGGTGGCCTCCGGCCACGTGGGCGGCTTCTCCGACCCGCTGATGGACTGCAAGGAGTGCAAGGAGCGCTTCCGCGCCGATAAGCTCATCGAGGACTGGTGCCACGAGAACAGCTTTGAGCTCAGCAAGCCCATCGACGCCTTCTCCCAGCAGGAGATGAAGGACTTTGTGGAGGAGCACAACATCCCCTGCCCCTCCTGCGGCAAGCATAATTTCACCGATATCCGCCAGTTCAACCTGATGTTCAAGACCTTCCAGGGAGTCACCGAGGACGCCAAGAACACCGTGTATCTCCGTCCCGAGACCGCCCAGGGCATCTTCACCAACTTCGTCAACACCCAGCGCACCACCCGGCGCAAGCTGCCCTTCGGCGTGTGCCAGATCGGCAAGTCCTTCCGCAACGAGATCACCCCGGGCAACTTCATCTTCCGCGTCCGCGAGTTCGAGCAGATGGAGCTGGAGTTCTTCTGCAAGCCCGGCACCGACCTGGAGTGGTTCAACTACTGGCGCACCTTCTGCCACAACTGGCTGCTGGGCATCGGATTGAAGGACGAGAACCTCCGCCTGCGTGACCACGACCCCGAGGAGCTGTGCTTCTACTCCAAGGCCACCACGGACTTCGAGTTCCTGTTCCCCTTCGGCTGGGGCGAGCTGTGGGGCGTGGCGGACCGTACCGACTACGACCTGACCCAGCACCAGACCGTGTCCGGCAAGGACCTGACCTACTTCGACCCCGAGACCAACGAGCGCTACATCCCCTACGTGGTCGAGCCCTCTCTGGGCGTGGAGCGCAGCGTCCTGGCCGTGCTGGTGGATGCCTACGACGAGGAGGTCGTGGACGCGGAGAAGAACGACGTCCGCGTGGTGCTGCACCTGCACCCGGCCCTGGCGCCCTACAAGGCCGCTATCCTGCCCCTGAGCAAGAAGCTCTCCGAGCCCGCCCGCAAGATCTACGAGGACCTGTCCAAGGAGTGGATGCTGGACTTCGACGAGACCGGCTCCATCGGCAAGCGCTACCGCCGCGAGGACGAGGTGGGCACGCCCTTCTGCATCACCGTGGACTTCGACACCGTGGGCGATGCCGAGCACGCCGGCGACAACTGCGTCACCGTCCGCGAGCGCGACACCATGGAGCAGGTGCGTATCCCCATCAGTGAGCTGAAGGCCTATCTGGCCGAGAAGCTGGCCTATTAAGCGTAAAAAAAGAAAGCCCCGCGGGGCTTTCTTTTTTTGCTCACATATCCACGATCTGCAATTCGCTCTCGTCCACCTTCTGCATGTCCTTCTTGTTCATCATGTCGTACATACAGGGCACCACGAACAGCGTCATCAGCGTGGCGTACAGCAGTCCGCCGATACAGACCACGGCGATGGGCTGCATCAGCGCCGTGCCGGCGTTTTTCGCCGTGGCGGTGACGATCAGGCCCAAAATCGTGGTCAGACTGGTCATCAGGATCGGCCGCAGGCGGGTCACGCCCGCGTCGATGATCGCCTCCCGGCGCTCCATGCCGGACAGCCGCTGCTGGTTGATGTAATCCACCAGCACGATACCGTTGTTGACGATGATGCCCACCAGCATCACAAAGCCGATCAGGCTGATGACAGATACCTCGATCCCCGCGATCAGCAGGGCCAGGAAGCCGCCGGTAAAGGCCAGCGGGATGGTAAACATGACGATGAACGGGGACTTCAGCGACTGGAACTGTGCCACCATGATGAAGTACACCAGCACCACGCCCAGCAGCAGCATCAGCAGCAGCTGGCTCATGGCCTCCATGATCTGCTCGTTCTCTCCGTTGAATTCCGCGGTGACGCCCTCCGGCAGCGTCAGACCGCTGACGGCCTGCTGCGCCGCGGAGGTCACGTGGGTGACGTTGTAGCCATCGGCGATGGCGGCGGTCACGGTAACGCACCGGCGCTGCTGGTCACGGGAGATGGTGTTCATGGACACCGTCTCCGTCACGGTGGCCACATCGCCCAGCTTGAAGGTCTTGTCCTCCTCGCTGTCCCCGGTCAGCTGCCCCGCGGCGCTGCTGCCGGTCATGCCTGAGGCGCTCCCAGTCATGGCGGAGGACGCGCTGCTCTCCGCCGACAACTCCAGCTCCAGCAGGTTCTCCCGCTTGAGGACGCTGCCCTCCGCCGCGTCCACGGTCAGGTCCATGTCCTCGCTGTCCAGCGTCACATCAGAGACGCTGGCGCTGCTCTGCAGCGCCGCGGCGATCTGCATATACACCTGGGCCACGGTCAGCCCCTTCTCCGCCGCCGCCTTCCGGTCGATGGTCACCTGCAGCGCCGGGGCCGAGGCGTCCAGCCCGTCGCTGACCTCGCCGACGCCCTCCACCTGCTCCAGCCGCCGGGCGATGGTCCGGGCACTGCTCTGCAGGTCCGTCATATCGCTGCCGAACACCTGCAGCGACACGCCGCTGCCGGTCATATAGCTCATCATACCGCTCATCACGCCGCTGGCCGTCACCTCACAGGGCAGGTCGGCACACAGCGTCTCGATCTCCTTCCCCGCCACAGAGCCGAAGGTCCCCTCCGGCATGGTGATGTAGCCCTCCACGTCATAGCTGCCGCCGGAGGTGCCGCCCATGGCACCGCCCATGTTCAGGCCGCCCATGGTGCCGCCGCCCATCATAAAGCCGGCGTCCTGCACGTCGTCCACAGTCATCACCCGCTCCAACACCTCGTCGGCCAGCCGTACCGCCTCCTCGCGAGAGGTGTCCTCCGGCATGGTGATGGTCAGGGACAGGTTGTTCATATCCATCTCCGGCATAAAGGTAAAGCCGCGGCGCAGGCACGCGCCGGCACTGGTCACCAGCAGCACCAGCGACAGCAGCAGCACGCCGGCCTTGTGGTCCAGCGAAAAAGCGATGGCCTTCCGATAGGCGGGATAGACCTTGTCCAGCAGGCCCGGCTTCTGCACCATGGGCCGGCGCAGCATACCGCTGGCCATCGCCGGCACCAGTGTCAGCGCCACCAGCAGGCTGGCCAGCAGCGAGTAGGTGATGGTCAGCGCCAGGTCGGTGAACAGCTGGCGGGTCAGGCCCTCTACGAACACGATGGGTGCGAACACGCACACGGTGGTCAGGGTAGAGGCCGTCACCGCGCCCAGCACCTGGCCCGCGCCGGACACCGCCGCCTGAATGATAGTGGCGCCCTTGGCCCGCAGGCGGTAGATATTCTCAATGACCACCACGGAGTTATCCACCAGCATACCCACCGCCACGGCCAGACCGCTCAGGGAGATCATGTTGATGGTCACGCCGGTGAAGTACATAAGTACGATGGCAAAGATCACGCTGACGGGGATAGATACCAGCGTGATGACCGTGGGCCGCCAATCCCGCAGGAACAGGTACAGAATGACCACGGAGAACAGCGCGCCCCACAGCAGCGACGAGGTGATGGTCTCCACGATCAGGTAGATATAGTCGCCCTGGTCCATCAGCGGCGCGAAGGACAATCCCTCGTACTGGCCCTCCAGCTCCTCGAACCGTGCGCTGATGTTATTGGACACCTCCGCCGTGGCGTAGTTGGACTGCTTGGTAAAGGTGATGAGAATGCCGTTGTCGCCGTTGACCTTGGTGTACAGCTCCCCGGCGTTGTCCGTGACCACCACGGTGGCGATGTCGCCCAGTGTCACCGGCTCGATGCCGTCCATGCCCAGGTCCAGCAGCACCATATCCTCCAGCTCCTGGCGGGAGGACACGTTCTCGCCCACGGATACCATGTATTTCACGCCGCTGTCGTCCTCAATGTACCCGGCAGGCATGGCGAAATTCTGTGCCGTCAGCAGCTGGCTGACGGCGGAGATGGACAGCATCCCGCCCACGTCCGTCTGGTCGGCGATGGACTTGTACGCCTCGTTGATCTGGTCCATGCCGGCCTCGATCTGGGTCATGGCCTCATCCAGCTGTATCTGCGCCTCCGTCAGCTGGGTAATGCCGTCGATCAGGGAGAGCGTCAGGTTATAGACCTCACTGGTGACCTCCCGCTTCAGCTCGCCGCTTTCCAGATCCTGCATCAGCTTATCCAGCGTCGCGTTCAACCGTTCCAGCGTCTTTTGCAGCTGTTCCAGCCCGGGCACGGTGATGGGCGGCTCACCGGGATCCGGATCCGGGTCTGGCTTCGGGATCTGGCCCCGGGCCTCCTTCAGATATTCGTACAGCTTATCCACCGCCGCGCCCGCCTTGGCCGCCGCGCCGGCGGCAATGGCCTCCTTGGCCTCATCCAGCTGTGCCTGCCCCTTTTCCACCTGGTCCTTGGCCTTCTGCAGATCCAGCTTCGTCTTGTTCAGTTCGGTACGCACCGCATCCGCCAGCTTCTCCGACAGGGCGTCCAGCTTGGCCTCGTCCAGGATCACATGGGCCTCCCGGGTCACGGCGCCGCTGACCGAAATGCTGGCCACACCGGACACGCCCTCCAGCTTGGGGGACAGCTCTCCGGTGACGAAATCGCTGAGCGCGTACACGTCCATGTCCTCCCGGGACACGGCGGCCACCATCACCGGCAGCATGGAGGGATTGATCTTCAGCACATAGGGGGCGGAGACGGTGTCGTCCCAACTGCCCTGCAATACGGAGATCTTCTGCTGGATGTCCACACTGATGGTATCCATATTGGCGCCGTCCTCGAACTCCAGTATGACCATGGATACGCTGTCCTGGCTGGTGGAGGTGACGGTCTTGATCTTATCCAGCGTAGCCATGGACTGCTCCACCGGCCTGGTGATGGACTGCTCAATGGACTCCGGGCTGGCGCCGGGATCAGAAGTGACGATGATGACATAGGGAAAGTCCATGTTGGGCAGCAGATCCGGTGTCATTTTCAGATACGCCACCACGCCCAGCACGATAATGCCCAGCACCGTTACAAAGATCGTCAGCGGTTTTTTCACGCTGAAGCCGGCCATATCCGTCCCTCCTTCTTCCGCCTGCAGCGCCCACGCACCCAGGGTAAAACTGTAATAATGTGTAAGTGTACCATCCCCGCCGCCGACTTGCAAGCGGGACGGCGCAGAATTCACGAAAGCGTTACAAATACAGGATTTTTTCGGGAAAATAGTTCGGAGTTCGTAGTATTCTTTGCGCCGTCTTTACGCGTCCGGACGATGAAAAACGCGGACGCACCTGCGTCCGCGTTTTTCGCAAATAAGAAAGAGAAAAGGGAAGAAAACAGCAAAATCAGCCGGTACCCCGTTACAGCAGCGTGCACAGCAGGCGCAGCTCGGCGGCCAGCCACACCGGCATCAGCATGGCGGTGACACGGCACACGGGGTTGATGTTCCCCGTCAGCAGGCACACCAGCGTGAACGCCAGAATAACCGCGATCACAACAGCGGCGATCGCCTTTGCCGGGGAAGTCTTGGTTTTCGTGTTTGTCATAGGGAACAACTCCTTTCTGTATTGTGGCCAAATCATACCACAAAGGTTGGTGCTTGTAAAATTGATTATTCTACGGTATAATATAGACATAAGCTATAATTTGGAGAGCCGCCTATGACCAACCAGGATATCGAGACCTTTTTCGCCGTGCTGGACCACGGCACCATGACCGCCGCCGCCGAGGCGCTGTACATCACCCAGCCGTCCCTGTCCGCCCGGCTGAAGGCACTGGAGGACCAGGTGGGCGCGCCTCTGTTCCACCGGGGCAAGGGCCAGCGCCGCATCACCCTGACGGATGCGGGCCAGCACTTCCTGCCTCTGGCCCGCCGGTGGCAGAATCTGCTCTCGGAGACGCAGACCTTCGCCGCCGCGGAAAAGCGGGAGTTCCTCCACGTCATCGCCGCCTACACCGCCAACCAGTACATCCTGCCGCCGGTGTACCAGCGCTTTCTGGAGCGCGAGCTGCCGGTGAACCTGTGGGTGGAGTCCATGCGGACGGACCAGGCGGTGTCCGCCGTAGCCCGGGGCGACGCGGACATGGCCATCGTGGACGGCGGACTGCACTACGATCTGCAGATCGAGGCCAAGCCCCTGTTCCGCGAGGGCTTCTTCCTGGTGGTGCCCAAAACGGTGTCACTGACGGAACCGGTAGAGGCCACCACCCTGCACGTGCAGGACGAGATACTCATCTACGGCCAGCCGGAGATACTGCAATGGCACGACTACTGGTACGGCGTGGATGCCCGCCCCCTGCTGTACACCGACACGCCCCAGCTGGCCGAGACCCTGCCCGCCTGCGGCAAGCGCTGGAGCATCATCCCCGCCGGCGCGACCGAGCCCTATCTGCGGATGTTCAGCAACGTGCAGGTGCTGCGCCTGGCCCACCCGCCGGCGGAGCGCACCTTCTACCTGGTCACACCCAAGGGCCGTGTCCTCTCCGCCGCCGCGGAGACACTGCTGGACGACCTGCGGGTGCAGATACAGGATCTGGAGGGCATCACCTGGTATTGAGCAGCGAAAGAGACACACCCTTCGGTGTGTCTCTTTCTGTCGTTTTGTGTCGCATTCTGTCCTTGCACGTCGTATGGCGGCCATTCACGTCGATTTTCGTCTTTTGACGTCGCACGATGACCTTTTGCGTCGTTTCCCGTCGTTCCCCGTCGCACACAGACGTATCCCGTCGCTTCCCGTCGACCCATGTCGAACGCGGACACATTTCGTCGCTTCCTGTCGCAATGTGTCGAATACCGTCCTATCCCCGCCGCAGCTGGCCCCGGATCAGCCGCGTCACCGCGTCTGCCAGCCACCCGATGGCCGGCAGGCGCTCCATGGCCTGTCCGTAGATACGCCGGGCGTCCGGCACCTCCCGGTCGCTTCCGGTGAACAGACACACCGGCAGCACGCCCCGCAGCCGCAGGGCCGCGGCCTCCGCCGCCGTGTCGTCCACGCCGCGCTTCCCGGTGTAGGCCCATCCGCCCAGGCCGTTGGGTATCCGCTGGTCGTCGTTGGGGCTGGCGTCCGAGAGCACCAGCAGCAGCGACTGCTCGCTGCGCCGCTGCCGCAGCAGCCAGCCCATGGCCCGCAGGGCCAGCCCGTCCCGGTTCCACCCCGCGGCCACATAGTCGAATGCCCCCTCGTTCTGCTCCGGATGGTCATAGTCCCGCAGCACCCGCAGCACCGTGCAGCCGCTGACGGAGCAGAACGCCGTCACCCGCACGGGGATGCGGCACCGGCTCAGGCTCTCTGCGATGAGATACGCCTGGGTGGCCAGCTTCTCCTGCTGCCGGTTCTGCGAGGCCGAGCCGTCCAGCAGCAGGTCCACGGACAGCTCTCCCGGCTCCTGCGGTGACCGGCGGGAAAACCCGCTCGTCCCCCAGCGCCCCGGCGCGCCAGGCCAGCTCCGGCCGCAGCCTCCCGGCGCGGCCCGTACCGCCCTCGTCCTCCGCCCGCAGCAGCAGCGTGTTCTGCAGCTTCTGCGTCAGCTGTGCGATGGCCAGCTTGTTTTCCACCAGATGCTCCTGATAATACGCCCGGTTCTTCTCCCGCTGCTGCCGGAAGTGGGCCGCGTCCCAGGCCGCCTCCGGCGCGGGTGCGCGGCCCACCGGCTCGCCGCGGGTAAAGTGCAGCCGGCAGTTCTTGTGCACGCCGGTGCACAGGGTGCGCTCCGCCTCGCTGAGCTGCCCCGGCGTCAGCATGGACGCGCCGAAGCAGTCCTCCACATACCGCCGCAGGATCGGCTCCGGCGTCCGGCCCTGCAAAAAGCTGAACAGCGTCTGCTTCTGCAGACCGCCGCTGCCGCCGGGCGCGTCATGTGACAGCGCCCGCAGGGCGTTGGGCCGCACAAAGTGCACACCGCCGCTTTTGTCCCGCTTTCGGCCTACCCACGCCGCCCACTGGCGGTCGTCGGCGGCCCGGCGGGCGCGGCGGAACCAGGTGTACAGCACGCGCTCCGTCCGCTGGATCAGCTGCGCCTCCGTGCTGTCCCCCGGCGCGGCCAGCTCGTCCAGCAACGGCGACAGGGCCGGGTCCTCCGGCTGTCCCAGCACGCGGCAGGCCCAGGCCCGGCGCACGGCGTCCCCGTTCATGCCCTCGGCCATCGGCGTCTGCGCCAGCAGCCGGCGGGCATAGTCCCGCCGCAGCGCCGGCAGCAGCGGCCGTTCCGCCGCGCCGCGGGCGAACACCGCCCCCTCCAGCACCAGGAAGAATATGTCCGTGTACAGTGCCTCCTGCGCCGACCGGTGAAACTCGTTCAGCAGCGGCCGGAACCGGTCAAAGTCGTAATACCGGCAGGCCAGACCCAGCACCGTATTGCCGTACAGCTCGGCATCCCCCGCCCGGTCGAAGGTCAGCAGCTCCGGCTTGCGGGCATAGTCCCCCCAGCCGTTCCACACCTGATTTTCCGCCCGGCGCGTCTCTCTGTCCTGTCTGTCCATATCAGTCGAACAGCTTGTCCCGGGTAGCGTCCCTGGGCAGGCGCGCCCACACCGCGTCCGCCACCAGCTGGCGCTCAAAGGGCTCAAAGGCCTTGTTGATGATGCCCAGGTCCAGCGCCTGCCCGGAGGGTATCCCCTTCTCGATCAGGTGCAGGGCCGCCAGCAGTCCCCGCAGGTCCAGCGCCTTGGTGGATATCTCACCGCTGTCGCACTTGGTCCGCAGGTCCCGGAACAGCGCCGTCAGCTGCTCGGCCCACTCCCGCTTCAGGGTGGGGAAGCTGCGGCGCAGCAGCTTCTGCAGATTTTCGTCGGAGATCACCGGCATATCCACCACCACGAACCGGCTCACCAGCGCCTCATTCAGCTCCCGCGTCCCGGCGTAGCCGTAGTTCATGGTGCCGATGAACCGCGCCGCGTCGTCCAGCTGTATGCGCTCATACCCCGGCACGTCGATGACGCGCCGGTGGTCCAGTGTGGCGTGCAGCACGGCCAGCGCCTCGTTCTTGGCCATGTTCACCTCGTCCAGCACGCCGAAGCCGCCCAGCCGCGCACAGGCGCACACCGGTCCCTCCCGGAACACCACCTGCCCGTCCTTCAGCGTGTCCGCGCCGATCAGGGCCGCCGCGTCCACGTTCACATACATGGACACGTCCCACACTGGCCGTCCGAACAGCGCCGCCAGGTCCTCCGCCAGCACGTTCTTGCCGGTGGCCTTCGGCCCCGCCAGCAGCAGGTGCTCGCCGCACAGCAGTGCCGCCGCCGCGCTCTCCCATACCTCCCTGCCGTAGTAGAGATACTTCGGCACGGGCACGCGCTCCTGCGCCTCCGGCGTCAGGGGGTGGGCTTCCCGGAAGCGGCGTACCTCGTCCAGCAGGCCGCTGTCCACGCCCTCGTCCCGCAATTCCTTCCAGATATCCATAGACTCGCCTCATTTCATCTCCGGATGATGCCAAATTATACTCCCGCCGCCCGCTAAGTGTCCGTTAAGGATGTGCGGTCCGTTCCCTTTGTCATATCCGCCCGCGTTCCGCCATATAGATAGAGCACAACGGCATGGGAGTGTTGCGTTATGCGAGACGATCTGGAGCAGCGGGCCAAAGAGCTGGCCCTGTACATGATAGAGAACCGGACCACCGTCCGCGCCGCCGCCAAGAAGTTCGGCGTCAGCAAATCCACCGTACACAAGGACCTGTCCGAGCGTCTGGCCCTGTGCGACCGGGCGCTGTACACACAGGTAAAGGCCATACTGGACGAAAACCGTTCCCAGCGGCACATCCGCGGCGGAATGGCCACGCGCCGCAAGTATAAGGGGATATGAAAAAAGGGACGGCGCCGCCGTCCCTTTTCCCGTATAAACCAAAACGGACACCCTTGCGGATGTCCGTTGCGTTTGGTCATTAGCCAATGTTGTTCAGCTTCAGCGTCAGCGCGCTCTTCTTGTGGGCCGCGTTGTTCTTGTGCAGCAGACCCTTTGCAGCAGCCTTGTCGATCGCCTTGACCGCCACCTTGTAAGTGCCCTCGGCCTCGGTGCGATTGCCTTCAACGGCAGCAGCCTCGAACTTCTTGATAGCAGTCTTCAGTGCGGACTTATTGGCTTTGTTGCGAGCATTTCTCGTCTCTGCCACCAGAACACGCTTCTTAGCAGACTTGATATTCGGCAAACCAAACACCTCCCCGACTTGAATTTTTTGTGCAGCGAAAATATACACTTCCACGCAGGATGATATTTTAGCATCTTTGCCTGAAAAATGCAAGACTTTTTTGCAATTTCCGCGGCAGTTTTTGTATAAAAGCGATTTCACCGGCCATGCTACCCAAAAGCCACAATATTTTGTGTTCAGAAGGGAGCGTTGACCACTACTATGAACCTCTCGCGTACCGATCTGGCCGTGGAAACAGCGGAGGCGCTGCCCACCGGCCGGGATATGTTTGCCCCCGGCACCGGCGTCACCAAGTCCGAATGCCTGCTGTGCGGCTGTCCCGTCACCCGCATCCATGTCCATACCCCGGCGGGCGCCCGGGCCATCGGCAAGCCCGAGGGCCGCTATATCACCATCGACCTGCGCCCCGCCCTGTCCCGTCAGGAGGCGCTGACCGGCCGGGCCGCCCTCTGTCTGTGCCGCGAGCTCCGCGCCCTGCTGCCGCCGCCATCGGACGGCCCCGCCCTGGTGGTGGGCCTGGGCAACGACGCCATGACCCCCGACGCCGTGGGGGCGGCGGCGCTGGAGCACCTGCTGGTCACGCGGCACATGGTCCGTTCCATGCCCCGGCAGTTCGGCGCGCTGACGCCGGTGGCGGCCCTGGCCACCGGCGTGCTGGCCCGCACGGGGGTGGAGACGCTGGAGCTGATCCGCGGCGCGGCGGACCGCCTGCACCCCTCGGTGGTCATCGCCATCGACGCGCTGGCCGCCCGCAGCCGTCACCGGCTGTGCGCCACCGTGCAGCTGGGGGACACGGGCCTGATCCCCGGCAGCGGCGTAGGCAATCACCGCAAGGCGGTCAACGCCCGGACGCTGGGCGTGCCGGTCATCGCCCTGGGCGTCCCCACGGTCATCGACGGCGCGGCCCTCTGCGGCGGCGAGGACGCCCCGCCCACCGGACTGTTCGTCACGCCCCAGGACATCGACCGCCGCGTCCGTGAGCTGGGCCGGCTCATCGGCTATGGCGTCACCCTGGCGCTCCAGCCCGGCCTGACGCCGGAGGATGCAGCGGCCCTGCTGGGATAGCCCTTGCAAAATCCTCCCCGACGCGGTACAATAGGGCATCAAAACTTCGGAACGGGAGGTATCGCACATGGAATTCAACCCCCAGATACAGCTGGCCGGCCTGCTGGAATGGATGGCCGAGCAGATGAATGCCTGCCACGGCAAAACCGCCGTCATCGGCATCTCCGGCGGCAAGGACAGCTCCACCGTGGCCGCCCTGGCCGTGGCCGCCTATGGCCGCGAAAACGTCCTCGGCGTCCTCATGCCCGACGGCGTCCAGCCGGACATCGACTACTCCCAGGCGCTGGTGGAGCACCTGGACCTGCCCCACACCACCATCAACATCCACGACGCTGTTCAGGGCGTGCTGAACGAGATGGAGAAGGCGGGCCTGACCCCCAGCCGCCAGACGAAGGTCAATCTGCCCAGCCGCGTCCGCATGGCCACCCTGTATGCCGTGGCCCAGTCCGTAGAGGGCGGTATCGTCATCAACACCAGCAACCTCAGCGAGGACTGGGTGGGCTACTGCACCATCTACGGCGACAGCGCCGGCGCCTTCTCCCCCCTGGGGATGTACACCACCGAGGAGGTCGTCGCCCTGGGCCGTCAGCTTGGCCTGCCGGAGAAGTTTCTCATCAAGCCGCCGTCCGACGGCCTCACCGGCCTGACCGACGAGGACAATCTGGGCTTCCCCTATCACGCGGTGAACGAGTACGTCCGCCGCGGCGTGGTGGACCCGGCCATCAAGGAGCGCATCGACGCCCTGCATCGTGCCAGCCGCTTCAAATTCCAGACCCTGCCGGTCTACCACAACGGCCTGCCCATGGCGCTGACCGACGAGACCGATTATTATAACTGAGCTTCGTTTCCTTTTGTGCGCCTTTTTTCTCTCCGCCTTTTGAGAACACAAGGCTTTGGATCCTTCGGGAACACAAAGGCACACCATGACTGCCTCAAAAGTATAAAAAAGAGCACATAAGCAGCACATGCAGAGGACAACCAGGCAAACGCTGCGTAAACCGAAAAGCAAGCAAACAGACATTACCGAAAGCAAAAAAAAGCAGAAACACCCCGGCCCAATGGCCGGGGTGTTTCCGTGTGTTTGTGTTAGGAGAGAGAGAAAATCACATCAGGAAGTGTTGTTCCTTTGGATGATGCTATAATACCCTCTAATTTTGGCCGAATCTTGAAGCGGCCATGAACAATTTGTGAATTCTGCCTTTTACGCCGCGTTTTTTCCACAGCAGACAGCGCATTTCACTGAAACTTTCTGCTCTCGGCCACAGCCATCTGGTCGCAGCGGTTGTTTTTTTCGTTCTCCGCGTGGCCCTTCACCCAGTGGCAGCGTACCTCGTGAATATCGGTCAGCGCCAGCAGCTGCTCCCACAGGTCCGGGTTCAGCGCCGGCTTTTTGTCGCTTTTCACCCAGCCCCGCTGCTGCCAGCTTCTGGCCCAGCCCTTTTCCAGCGCGTCGATGACGTACTTGCTGTCGCTGTACAGCTCCACCACGCACGGCTCCTTCAAAAGCCGCAGCGCCTCGATGACGGCGGTCAGCTCCATGCGGTTGTTGGTGGTCTGGGCCGCGCCGCCGGAGAGCGCCTTCTCCGCACCCTTATAGCTGAGTATCGCCCCCCAGCCGCCCGGGCCGGGATTGCCGGAGCAGGCTCCGTCGGTGTAGATCGTAACGGTTCTCATATATCCTTCCTTCACTCCACCCCAACGACCCGCACGGTCCCGTCCTGCACGGTAAAGCGCACGTTCTTTCCTGCGTAAGCCATGCCGTACACGCGGTCGGGGTCGTCCTGATACCGGGGCCGCGGGTCGGCGGCCAGGGCGCTCAGCAGCCCATGGCGCTGTCCGCTGTCAAACTGCGCCAGCAGCTCCGGGGGAAAGTCCACCGTCAGCACCGCGCCGGCATCGCCGCCGGTAAAGCCGCCGGCGGCGTCGGGATAGCTGTCCGCGTAGGCCAGATAGGGTTTGATGTCTACGATGGGCGTGCCGCTGACCATGTCCGCGCCGCGGACATACAGCACCGGACCCTCCGGCTCGTCCAAGGCCACACGCTCCAGCTCCACAGCGGAGAGCCCCAGGCCGTTGGGCCGGAAGGGCGAACGGGTGGCGAACACGCCCACGCGCTCGTTGCCGCCCAGCCGGGGCGGCCGCACCGTGGGCGACCAGCCCTGCCGCTGCGCCCGGTCAAACTGCCAGATGAGCCAGATATGTGAAAAGCCCTCCAGGCCCCGCACCGCATCCACGTCCCGGAAGGGCTTTTCGAACACGATGCGTCCGGGGCTGTCGGCAATGCCGCTCTGCCGCGGCACGCCGAACTTCTCCGCAAAGGGCGTCTCTATCCGCGCGATGATGTCCAGCCCGGAGCCGTTCACAGCGGGGCCTCCTCCAACGCGGGCTGCTCCTTCTCCTCGGGATCGGCCAGAGCCAGCGAGATGACCCGGTCGCCCTCCTCCTTGAAGCGCATGACGATGACGCCCTGGGTGGCACGTCCCGCCACGCGGATATTTTCCACAGGTGTGCGGATCAGGATGCCCGCCGCCGTTACCAGCAGCAGGTCCTCGGTACCGTCCACCACCTTCATGCCCACCACTGGGCCGGTCTTGTCCGTGACCATATAGTTGCGGATACCCATGCCGCCGCGGTTGGTAATGCGGTACTCCTCAATAGGCGTCCGCTTGCCGTAGCCGTTCTCGGTGATGGACAGCACGGTCTTGTCCGCGTCGGCGCGGGCGGCGCCAATGACATAGTCGCCCTCCCGCAGGCGGATGCCCCGGACGCCCACGGCGGTACGTCCCATGGCGCGCACATCCGTCTCGTCGAAGCACACCGCCTGACCGTCGTGGGTGGCGATGAGCACACGGTCATGCCCCCGCGTCTCCGTCACGGAGATCAGCTGGTCGCCCTCGTCCAGCGTCAGGGCGCGGATGCCGTTGTTCCGCAGGTTCTTCAGGGCGCTGACCTCCAGACGCTTCACCGTGCCGTTCCGGGTGGTCATGAACAGGTACAGCTCCTCGTCGCCCGTCTCGCGGAAGTGGAGCATGGCCTGTACGCGCTCGCCCGTCTCCACCTGAATGATGTTGACGATGTTCACACCCTTGGCGGCCTTGCCGCTCTCGGGGATCTGATAGCCCTTCTTGCGGTAGACCTTGCCGGTGTCGGTAAAGAACAGAATATAGTCGTGGGTAGACGCGGTGAACACGTCCACCACCGTGTCCTCCTCACGGGTGGTGATGCCCTTCTTGCCCATGCCGCCCTTACTCTGAGCGGCGTATTCGCTGACCGGCGTGCGCTTGATGTAGCCGTTCTCCGTCAGGGTGAAGACGCACTGCTCCTCCTCGATCAGGTCCTCGATGTCCAGCTCGTCCTCCACGTCCTGGATCTCGGTCTTGCGGTCATCGCCGAACTTGTCGGCAATGGCGGTCAGCTCCTCCTTGAGGATGGACTTCACCAGTCCCTCGTCGCTGAGGATACGCAGGAAGTAGGCGATCTTCTCCTCCAGCTCCTTGTACTCGGTCTGGAGCTTCTCCCGGTCAAGACCCTGCAGCGCCTTCAGGCGCATATCCAGAATGGCCTGGGCCTGCACGTCGTCCAGCCCGAAGCGCTGCATCAGGTTCTCCTTGGCGTTGTCGTAGCTGCTGCGGATGATCTTGATGACCTCGTCGATGTTGTCCTGGGCGATGAGCAGACCCTCCAGCAGGTGGGCGCGCTCCTGGGCCTTTTTCAGGTCGAAGCGGGTCCGGCGGATGATGATCTCCTCCTGGAATTTCAGGTACTCGTCGATGATGTGCCGCAGGGACAGTATTTTCGGCTGCCGCTGGTTTTCCACAAGCGCCAGCATATTGATGGCAAAGGTGGTCTGGAGCTGGGTCTGGGCGAACAGGCGGTTCAGCACTACCTGGGGATTGGCGTCGCGCTTGAGCTCGATCACGATACGCATACCGTTGCGGTCGGACTCGTCCCGGATGTCGGAGATACCCTCCAGGCGCTTGTCCTCCACCTGATCGGCGATGGCCTTGATGAGCATCCGCTTGTTCACCTGATAGGGCAGCTCCGTGATGATGATACGGGTGCGGCCGTTGTTGAACTCCTCAAACTCATGCCGGGCACGGACCATGAGCCTGCCCCGGCCCGTGGCGTAGGCGGCGCGGATGCCGCTGCGGCCCATGATGATGCCGCGGGTAGGGAAGTCGGGTCCCTTCACATGCTCCATCAGGTCGCTGAGGGTGGCGTCCGGGTTATCCAGCACGCAGATGCACGTGCCGATGACCTCCCGCAGGTTGTGGGGCGGGATGTTGGTGGCCATGCCCACGGCGATACCGCTGGAGCCGTTCACCAGCAGGTTGGGGAACCGGCAGGGCAGCACCCTCGGCTCCTTCCGCATCTCGTCGAAGTTGGGGTCCCAGTCCACCGTGTCCTTCTCGATGTCCCGCAGCATCTCGTTGGAGATCTTGCTCAGCCGCGCCTCGGTGTAACGGTAGGCAGCGGGGGGGTCGCCGTCCACGGAGCCGAAGTTGCCGTGTCCGTCCACCAGCATATAGCGCATGGAGAAATCCTGCGCCAGACGCACCAGCGCGTCATACACGGAGGCGTCACCGTGGGGGTGATACCGTCCCAGCACGTCGCCCACGCAGGTGGCGGACTTCTTAAAGGGCTTGTCAGAGGTCAGGTTGTCCTCGTACATGGCGTAGAGGATACGCCGGTGCACGGGCTTCAGACCGTCCCGCACGTCGGGCAGCGCACGTCCCACGATAACGGACATGGCGTATTCGATATAGGATTTCTCCATCTCCGGCACCAGCGGGGACTCCACGATGTGCTGGTCGGGGAAACGGATCTCCTCAGGGTCGTATTGGGGCTTTTTGCTCATTTATTCCAGCCCTCCTTAATAATCCAAATTCACAGCGTACTGTGCTTTTTTCTCAATAAATTCCTTCCGCGGCTCCACCTTCTCGCCCATGAGGACGGTAAACGTGGCGTCCGCCTTCACCGCATCGTCCAGCGTAATGCGCCGCAGCGTCCGGGTGTTGGGGTCCATAGTCGTCTCCCACAGCTCATGGGCGTCCATCTCGCCCAGACCCTTAAACCGGCTGATACCGATTTTCACGTTGGGGTCGCCGTTCCGCATCTCGTTGGACACCCGGTCACGCTCCTCGTCGGAGTACGCCACCCGCTGCTGCTTGCCACGGGTCAGCTTGTACAGGGGCGGCACGGCGGAATAGACGTAGCCCTCCTCGATGAGGGGCCGCATATACCGGAAGAAGAAGGTCAGCAGCAGGGTGCGGATATGGGCGCCGTCCACATCGGCATCGGCCATGATGATAATCTTGTGATAGCGCAGCTTGTTCTCGTCGAACTCCTCGCCGATACCGGCGCCCAGGGCGATGATGACGGGCTGGAGCTTGTCGTTGCCGTAGACCTTGTCCACCCGGGCCTTCTCTACGTTGAGCATCTTGCCCCACAGGGGCAGGATGGCCTGGAACCGGCTGTCGCGCCCCGCCGTGGCGGAGCCGCCTGCGGAGTCGCCCTCCACGATGTACAGCTCCGTCAGCTCGGGGTTATTCTCGTTGCAGTCCCGCAGCTTATCCGGCATGGCCGCGCCGCCCAGCACCGTCTTGCGCCGGATGGACTCCCGCGCCTTCCGCGCCGCCTCACGGGCGCGGTTGGCGGTCATGGCCTTGTCCAGAATGGTGCGCGCCACCACCGGGTGCTCCTCCAGATACACCGCCAGCTGGTCGTTGACGATGCCGTCCACCAGCGTGCGGATATGGGCGTTGCCCAGCTTGGCCTTCGTCTGTCCCTCGAACTGCGCCTCCGTCAGCTTCACGGAGATCACGGCGGTGATACCCTCCCGCACGTCCTCGCCGGAGACCTTGTCCCCCTCCTTGATCATGCCGTACTTCAGACCGTAGGCATTCAGTACGCGGGTCAGGGCCGCCTTGAAGCCCGTCTCGTGCATGCCGCCTTCCGGCGTATGGATGTCGTTGGCGAAGGAGACGATGGTCTCGTTGTAGCCGTCGTTATACTGGATGGCGATCTCCGCCGTGCTGTCGCCCTTGGCGCCGGAGAGATAGATGACCTCCTCGTGGAGCGGGGTCTTGTTCCGGTTGATGTAGGTAACGAACTCCCGGATGCCGCCCTCATAGCACATGGCCTCGGACTTCTCTCTGCCCGGCCGGGCGTCGCTGATAGTGATCCGCAGACCGGCGTTCAGGAACGCCTGCTCCCGCATACGGGTGTGCAGCGTCTCGTAGTCGTACTCCAGCGTGTCGAACATCTCCGGGTCCGGCTTAAAGGTCACGGTGGTACCGGTATGGTCCGTCTCGCCGATGACCTTCATCTCCTGGGTGATATTGCCCCGGGAGAATTTCATCTCATAGATTTTGCCGTCCTTGTGTACCTGCACCGTCAGCCACTCGCTCAGAGCGTTCACCACGGACGCGCCCACGCCGTGCAGGCCGCCGGAGACCTTATAGCCTCCGCCGCCGAACTTGCCGCCGGCGTGCAGCACGGTGAACACCACCTCCAGGGCGGGCCGGCCCGTCTGGGCCTGGATATCCACGGGGATACCACGGCCGTTATCGGTGACGGTGATGGTGTCACCCTCGTTGATGGTCACGGTAATGTCCGTGCAGTAGCCGGCCAGCGCCTCGTCGATGGCGTTGTCCACGATCTCATATACCAGGTGGTGCAGACCGCTGGCGCTGGTGGAGCCGATATACATACCCGGCCGCTTCCGCACAGCCTCCAGCCCCTCCAGCACCTGTATTTCTGATGCGTTGTATTCCGTATCCACCACGGTCTTTTCCAGTTCTGCCATGTACTACTCTCCTTTTCCTTGGACCCGCTTGCCCAGCGTCCGGGAATTGATCTGCGACAGATACACGATCTGCCGGTGATAGGGATGGTCACACACCACGAAGGACCGCGGTATGTCCTCGCAGGCGCTCTGTACCACACCCTCCTGCTCGGCTCCCTGTAAAAACTCTCTCGTTTTTTTTGAGGTAGAGGTGTTATCCAGGTCAAAGATACCGATGACCCGCCGGTCCTCCACCATCACGTTCATACCAATGTGCAGATACGCCATCACAGTACCTCCCCGCCCCGCACATGGAACACCCTGCCGCTGAGCAGCGTGTCCAGCCGGTCGTTTTCGCAGCAGGTGATAAACACCTGTCCGCCGCTGATGCGATTCAGTACGTATTCCTGCCGCCGGGGGTCCAGCTCGCTGAGCACATCGTCCAGCAGCATTACCGGATACTCCCCCATGGCGTTTTTGTGTATCTCGCGCTCCGCCAGCTTCAGGCTCAGTGCCGCCGTCCGTACCTGCCCCTGCGAGCAGAACTGCCGCGCGCTGCGCCCGTTGACCAGCACCTCGATATCGTCCTTGTGGGCGCCGGAGAGACACAGCTTCGACGCACGCTCCGCCGCCTGATGGCTCTCCATATGCGCCGCCAGCGCCGCGTAGATATCCGCCTGACTGCCCAGCGGGTCGGCGACGGTCCTGACGGTCTGGTACGTCAGGGTCAGTTCCTCCCTCTCGCCGCTGCACTCATAGTGTGCCTGTCGGGCATATTCCGCCAGCGCCGCACAGAACCGCGCCCGATAGCCTATCAGCACCGCGCCGCTGCGGCACAGGCCCTCGTTGAATTCCGGCAGCAGGTCCAAAAGCTCCGGCTTGTCCTCGCTGTCCCGCAGGATACGGGTCTTGTGCTCATACAGCCGGCTGTACTGGCTCAGCGCCTCGGCGTACCGCGGCCGCAGCTGGCACAGCGACAGGTCCATGAACCGCCGCCGTTCCGCCGCACCGGCCCGGATCAAAAACAGATCCTCCGGCGCAAAAAACACCGTATGCAGCACGTCGGACAGGGCGGCGCTGTTTTTGGCGGGCACACCGTTAACGGTCATTTTCCGACGCTTTCCGCGGGAAAGCCGTATGTCCGTCACAAATTCCCGCTGCCGGGAAAAGATATCTCCCAACAGTGCGGCCTCCTGCATATCGAAGCCGATCAGCTCCTTGTCTCCGTGGGCGCGGGGACTTTTTCCACAGCTAAGATATACGATGGCCTCCAGCAGATTTGTTTTTCCTTGGGCGTTCTCTCCGTAAATAACGTTGCAGCTGGGGTCGAACGTCAGCGCCTGCGTGCCGTAGTTCCGCCAGCCCTGCAGGTGCAGGGCGTCAACTCTCATACGTCACCGTCAGCGTCTGCCCGTTGAAGGCCACCACATCGCCGGGTCGGATCTTCTTGCCCCGCATGGTGCACACCTCGCCATTGACCGTCACGTCACCCTCCTGGATGACGAGTTTGGCCTCGCCGCCGGTCTCTACCGCCGCGGCAAACTTCAGCAGATCCTGCAATTTGATATATTCCGTTGTGATGGTGATAGTCTCCATAATAATGAACCTCGTTCATAGATATAATATGCCGTTTTTTTCTTCAATAAAAAGCGCGCACAGTTCGATAAAGGTGCAGCTCCTGCGTTCTGCCGATGGCAAACCAACGACGGCGTACCGGGTGTATGTCGAGGAGGTGTAACGATGGCAGGGCACAAGAGATGTGCCTTTATTGCGCCTTCAGGCGCACCGGCAGCACCATATAAAGAAAGTTGTCACTGTCATCTACGGGCGTGATAATACAGGGCGAAATACCTGTGTTCAGCTGCATTTTCACCGTGTCCGCCGGGGCATAGCGCAGGGCGTCCATGAGATAGCGGTTGTTGAAGCCGATCTCCAGCTCCTGTCCGTCGCCGCGGACGGGGCAGATATCCCGGGCTTCGCCGTTTCCGGTACGGGCGGACATATACACCCGGTCCTGGCTGAACAGGCAGCGTACCGGACTTTTCAGCTTCTCACTGATGACCACGCTGACGCGGTCCAGGCTTTCGATCATCGTCTTGTTGTCCACCTCGATGCAGATGGGGTTGGTGGTAGGTATGGCATTCTTGTAGTCCAGGAATTCACCCTCCAACCGGCGGCATATCAGCTGGGTAGCCCCGGCCTCGAACATCAGATGGCGCTTGCCCTGGGTCACCGTCACCATGTCGTCGGTGTCGGCGCATATTTTCTCTACCTCATTCAGGGCGGCGCCGGGGGCCACGAACTTGAAGGCCCCGCCGTCGATGTGCTCCAGCGGCTCGCGGCGCAGCGCCAGACGGAAGCCGTCCACCGCCACCATGGTCAGTCCCTTGTCGCTGATCTCAAACAGGGCGCCGGTGTGGATGGGACGGGCCTCATTGACGGAAACAGCAAAGCTGGTCTGGTTGATCATGGCCTTCAGCGTCCGCTGCTCCAGTGTGACGGAGAACTGGTCGTCCACCTCCGGCAGCTCCGGATAGTCGTCGGCGCTGAGGCCGGGAAGCTCGAAGCTGGCATCGCCGCAGTTCAGCTTCACGTTGAACTTGTCGTCTGCCTCAAAGGTCACCATATCATCCGGCAGGCGGCGGATCATCTCGCCGAACAGTCTGGCGTTCAGCACGATGTGCCCTGCCTCGGACACTGCGGCCTCTACCGTGGTGCGTATGCCGGTCTGCATATTATAGCCGGACAGCCGCAGTCCCTCGCCGCACTCCAGCAGGATACCCTCCAGCGCCGGGATGGAGCTTTTAGCCGCCACCGCCCGAGACACCGCGGCCACCGCCTGTTGTACCAGTGCCTTTTCACAGGAAAATCTCACCATATCCGTCGTTCCTCGCTTTCCGAAAGTCATTGCCGCCCTACGCAAAAAGCGGTTCTATTTTTCTAAATCAGATCATAAACTAATCTTTTATTTCAGTAGTCTTATTAGTAGGGAAAATTTATGTGGACATCCATGCTCATCCCGCGTCGTTATCGGCTTTTTTATAGACATACCGTTATGGAAAATACGCCGGGTTTCCCACAGTTGTATGTGTGATGCGGATGTTACACAGTTTTTCCACGTGGATTACACAGGAAATGGGGAAAACCCTCCCCTTTCGCTCTGTCTCGCCAGCACCCGCGCTTTCTCACTTTTTGCTGTTGATGTTGGTGGTGATCTCCTTCACCTTTTCGGCAAAGGCGGGGTCGGAGCGCATTGTGCTCTCCACCTTGTCCAGAGAGTGCAGAATAGTGGAGTGGTCCCTGTCGCCGAACTCCTTGCCGATGTCGTTCAGGCTCATGGAGGTCATACGGCGGATGAGATACATGGCAATCTGCCGCGCGGCCACCACATCGCGGCTGCGGCTCTGTCCCCGCAGTGTCTCCTCGTCCACGTGGAAGTAGCTGCATATGTATCCCACGATGATGCTGGGGGTGGGGGCAAAGTCGTTGCTCTTCTTCAGCATATCACGGATGGCCCGGCTGACGGTCTCCTCGTTGACCTGGTCGTCCAGCAGATCCCGATAGGCCAGTATCTTATTCAGCGTGCCCTCGATCTGCCGCACGTTGGAGGTGATGTTCTCCGCGATGTAGTCCGTCACCTCGTTGGGCAGCTTCACGCCCAGCATGGCAGCCTTATTCTGCACGATGGCGAACCGTGTTTCAAAGTCCGGCGGCGCCACATCTACCATCAGGCCCCACTCGAACCGGGTCCGCAGCCGGTCCTCCAGCTGAGTGATTTCCTTGGGCGGCCGGTCTGACGTCAGCACGATCTGCCGCCCCGACTCGTACAGGGTGTTGAAGGTATGGAAGAACTCCTCCTGGGTCTGTATCTTGCCGGCGATGAATTGGATATCGTCCATCAGCAGGATATCCGGCTGCCGGTACTTTTCCCGGAACTCCGCATTGCGGTTCTCCCGGATGGAGGCGATCAGCTCATTGGTGAAGTCATCGCCCTTCACATAGACGATCCGTGCCTCTGGCCGCTTTTTACGCAGGGCGTTGGCGATAGCGTACAGCAGGTGCGTCTTGCCCAGTCCGCTGTCACCGTAGATAAACAGCGGATTGTAGTTCTCTCCGGGCTTCTCGGTCACCGCCTTGGCGGCGGCAAAGGCCAGCTTGTTCTGGGGTCCCACCACATACGTCTCAAAGGTGAAGGCCTCCGACTCTGACAGGTCTCCCGGCCTGTCCGGCGCCACACCGTGGTAAGCCGCCAGCTGCTGATCGTCCAGAATTTTTACCTCCAGGTCCGTGGAGAACAGGTCCCGCAGCGCCGCCTTGATATGGGGCAGGAACCTGGCCTCGATGGTGCTCTTTTTAAAGGTATTGCTGCAATGGAGCACGAAGGCCGAGTCCTCCATCGTTACCACCGTTACCTCGTCGAACCAGGTGTTGATGGTGGTCTCGGACAGCTCATGGCTCAGTCGTTTGAGCACGCTGTCCCACAGGTCTTTCATGGAATTCAAGCAAAAGCTCCCCTTTCGGCGGAGGCTGTCTGTTTTCCTCCGCAGTAAAATGGCGGGGGGTGTACCGCCGCAAAATATCCCACTACATTATAGCAGAAAACACGCCGGAAGTCTACACCTATTCTAAATATAAACTGCCGGCTTTTTCCCTGTTTTTCCCGCAAAAACGGGCGCTTGTGGGTAAATTTTTGTTGACAGTGCCCCCCTGTATCTGTATAATATACTCCGCGTGGTTGCACGCAGATGTGCAACAGGCGTGGAAATGTTTACTGCGGCGGTGAATATCTCACCGCTGTCGAGTAAGCGCGGGGCCTTGTTGTCCCGCCGGATAATCTTAAAAATGGAGGTGTCATGCAATGTTCCGTACCTATCAGCCCAAGAAGCGTCAGCGCTCCAAGGAGCACGGCTTCCGCAAGAGAATGGCCACCCGCAACGGCCGCAAGGTTCTGGCCCGTCGTCGTGCCAAGGGTCGTGCCCGTCTGACCCATTGAGGTCACGGAAGGTGCATCGCACATACAGATAAGCCCTGAGGGACGGAGGATCGAGATCCCCGTCCCTATCGGTGTATCTGGCGAGGCAAAACCAGTATAGCGAGGGAACACATGGACGCAAGAGTAACGGTGAAGCAAAACAGCGACTTCCGCCGCATTTACCGCAGGGGCCGGTCCGCCGTCTCCGGCGGCGTGGTGGTCTACTGCCTGAAGAACAGACAGGGCATGAGCCGCCTGGGCGTCACCGTCTCCACCAAGCTGGGCCACGCCGTGGTCCGCAACCGTGTCCGCCGCCGGTTTCGTGAGCTCTATCGCCTGCACAGGGCCGATATGCTCCCCGGCTGGGATATTATCATGGTGGGCCGTGTCCGTGCCGCCGAGCTGCCCTATCATAAGCTGGAAAAGCAATACCTCCGCTGCCTTGCAGAGCTGGGATTGCTGCGGGAGGATGTATGAAAAGACTTCTTCTCTCCGCCATCCGCTTTTATCGCCGGGCCGTCTCGCCCCTGTTCCCGCCCCGCTGCCGCTATATCCCCACCTGCTCGCAGTACGCCCTTGAGGCGGTCGAGAAATACGGTGCGGCCAAGGGCGGCTGGCTGGCCTTCAAGCGTCTTATGCGGTGCCATCCCTTCCACCATCACAAGGGCGGCTGGTATGATCCGGTGCCCTGAACCAACCCCCCTCAAAAAACTACGGAGGAATAAAAGCCTATGTTCGCACAACTCGGCTACTACATCTGTGTGCCGTTCGCGTGGCTCACCCGCCTGTTCTATACCTGGACGGGCTCTTACGGCGTCGCTCTGATCCTCTTCACCCTGATCGTCAAGCTGGTGCTGCTTCCCTTCCAGCTCAAGAGCAAGAAGAGTATGCTCCGCATGGGCCGCATGAACAGCAAGGTGCAGGAGATCCAGAAGAAATACGCCAATAACAAAGAAAAGCAGCAGCAGGAGATCGCGGACCTCTATGCCCGCGAGGGTGTCAACCCCATGTCCGGGTGCCTGTGGTCCTTCCTGCCCTTCCCCATACTGATCGCCCTGTACTACATCATCCGTACACCCCTGCGCTACTTCATGTCCCTGTCCAACGAGGTCATCGCTAAGATCACCGAGCTGGCGGTGTCCCTGGGATATGTGTCCGGCGCCAGTGGTCAGGCCTCTGCTTATGACCAGATCTATCTGGCCAAGTTCATCCACGATAACTGGTCCAGCTTCGAGGGCAAATTCGATGGTCTTATCGACCTGAACTACACCTTCCTCAGCATGGATCTGTCCGCCGTGCCCAAGGATCTGTTCAGCCAGTTCCCCTCCGGCGGCTGGCCCGTCATCGGCATCATGCTCATGCCGCTGATCTCCGCCGCGCTGCAGTTCCTGATGACCCGCATCTCCATGAAGACCAACGGCAACAGCAACATGAACGGCTCCTCCAAGGCGATGCTCTACATGATGCCCCTGATGACGGTGTGGATGGGCTACATCCTCCCCGCCGCCCTGTGCGTCTACTGGATCGCCAACGCCGCCTTCTCCTGCATTCAGGAGCAGGTGCTGAACAAGCACTTCTCTAAGGTGCTGGACCGCGAGGAGACCGACAAGGAGCGCCAGAAGCGCGAGGCCCGCTACGCTAAAATGCAGGCTGCCCGCGAGAATTACAACCGTCAGCTGGAGCAGCAGGCCCAGTCCAAGGGAGGCAAGAAGCCCCAGCCCCAACCCAAAAAGAAAAAGACCGGCGAGAGCACCACGGAAGCCGGTAAGGTGGGCAACCGTCCCTACGCACGGGGCCGCGCCTACCGCGAGGAACACTACGACGAATAAGGAGTTTTGTCTATGAGTTATATCGACGTAACGGGCAAGACTGAGGACGAGGCGCTGCGTAAAGGCCTTGAGCAGCTGGGTATGGACCGCGATGACGTGTCTGTCTCCATTCTGGAGCGTGCCAAGACCGGTTTCCTGGGCATCGGCGCCACCCCCGCCCGTATCCGTATCACCTATGGCCCTGATGAAGCGGACGTTGCCGCCCCCGCCGAGGTGAAGATCATCCCCGAGACCCCTGCCGCCCCCAAAGCGGAGCCCAAGCCCGCCGTCCCCGCTAAACCGGCGGCGCCAAAGGCTGACAAGCCCCGTCAGGACCGTCAGAGCCGGCCCGACCGCAGCGACCGTCCCCGTCCCGAGAAGAAGGAGCGTCCTGCCCCTGTGGCCCCGGCCATCGACCTGCCCGAGTGTGATGACGATAACGCCAAGCGTATCATCGCCTTCGTCTCCGGTCTGCTCCAGCATATGGACAGTGCCGCCGAGGTCAAGGTCTACGAGGTGGAGAAGGGCCGCTACAAGGTCATTCTGGTGGGCGAGCGTCTGGGCCAGCTGATCGGCCATCGCGGCGAGACGCTGGATGCCATCCAGCAGCTGACCAATTATGCCATCAACACCGGCAGCGACAGCAAGCGTGTTCGCGTCCAGATGGATGCCGAGAACTACCGTGCCCGCCGTGAGCAGAGTCTGGAGAGCCTGGCCCGCAAGGTGGCGTCCAAGGTACAGAAGTACCGCCGTAGCGTGACCCTGGAGCCCATGAACGCCTACGAGCGCCATGTGATCCACGCCGCCCTGCAGGATGTCCCCGGTGTGAACACCTACTCCATCGGCACCGAGCCCAACCGCCGCGTGGTGGTGTCCTACGACCGCGACAAGCGGTAAACGAATACAAAAAAAGAACGCCTGCGGGCGTTCTTTTTTTATGTGATGCCGCCGGACCAAAAAAGAACGGCAAAAATTTAACATTTTTTCGAAATTGTTTCCTTATAGTAGAAAAAGTAGTTTACACGGCTTGACCGACTGTTGTATAATATAGTAAAGTCGTTATCAGGCTGCTTTTTACGGAACAATTCAAAAAAATAACAGGAGGAAAATTCCCATGTCTTACAGAATTCTGGTCGTCAACCCGGGCTCCACGTCCACCAAAATCGGCGTCTATGAGGACGAGAACCTGCTCTTTGACAAGACTCTGCGCCACAGCGCCGAGGAACTCGAAAAGTTTGACTCCATCCCCGCCCAGAAGGACTGGCGGCGCAAGCTGGTGATGAAGGCCCTGGAGGATCAGGGATTCGATGTGAAGACCCTGTCCGCCGTCTCCGGCCGCGGCGGCCTGCTGGCTCCTATCCGGGGCGGCACCTACGCCGTCAGCGACCGTCTGGTCCGCGACTGCACCGTGGGCGTTCAGGGACAGCACGCCTCCAACCTGGGCGGCATCATCGCCCGGGAGATCGGCGACCAGCTGGGCATCCCCTCCTTCATCGTGGACCCCGTGGTGGTGGATGAGCTGTCCGACGTGGCCCGCTATGCCGGCCATCCCCTGTTCCATCGCACCAGCATTTTCCACGCCCTGAACCAGAAGGCCGTTGCCAAGCGCTATGCCAAGGAGCACGGCAGAAAGTATGAGGACCTGAACCTTATCGTCTGCCACATGGGCGGCGGCTGCTCCATCGGCGCCCACGTCCACGGCAGCGTGGTGGATACCCAGAATGCCCTGGACGGCGACGGCCCCTTCTCCCCCGAGCGGTCCGGCAGCCTGCCCACCGGTCAGCTGGTGAGCCTGTGCTTCAGCGGCAAGTACACCGCCGGCGAGGTCCGCAAGATGCTGGCCGGCCACGGCGGCCTGGTGGCCTACACCGGCTCCAACGACATGCGCGACCTGCTGAAGGCCGCCGCCGAGGGCGACAAGGAGATTGCCGCCACCGTGGAGGCATTCCACTATCAGATCGGCAAGGAAGTGGGCGCAATGGCCGCCGTCATGAAGGGCAAGGTGGACCAGATCATTCTCACCGGCGGCATTGCCTACGGTCAGGAGACCGTGGACGCCATCACCGATATGGTGGGCTGGATCGCCCCCATCACCGTGTATCCCGGCGAGGATGAGCTGCTGGCCCTGGCCCAGGGCGCTCTGCGTGTCCTCAACGGCGAGGAGCCTGCCCGGGTGTATTGATCGAAATCCCTCAAGCGTTATAAATGCAGCCGCCCGGCCCGGGCGGCTGCCTTTTTTCCTGTTCAGTTCCACACGATGTCAAAGGCGGCGGTGAAGCCGCAGGAGGCGTCGTGGGAAATCAGCATGCCGGTGCTGCGGTCCACCACATAGCCATAGCAGGTGACGGTGACGGAGGTGCGGGCGTCCTCCGTCTCAAACACAAAGCCCTGGTCCCAGCGGTCGTTGACCAGCGCCGCCATATCCTGGGCAGAGGCGTCCTGGCTGGCCAGCATGGCCAATAGAAGCGGCTGGATAAAGGCAGTGCTGGCATAGACGAAGTCCGGGGCGGAGGACGGGTCCCCGCCGCCCTGGGCGGTATAGGAGCACCGGAACCTCACGGCGGTCAGGTATCCGTTGGCGTCTGTCTCATATTTCAGGCGGCTTGGAAAGGCGTTTTCCAGGGTGGCTGCATATCCC
>OICL01000314.1_pt1 | contig 28519 bp, 27 predicted proteins | sample 1581231 | NCBI WGS metagenome assembly OICL01 (sample SAMEA3882542, study PRJEB24775) | human gut metagenome | biome: human-associated habitat; feature: intestine environment; material: feces | place: Netherlands | collected 2009/2010 | reverse complement strand
TCAGCTACTAATGCTTCTTTTATTTTTTAGTTATACAAATTCTGCAAAGTTAAGGTGATTTTGAAATTCAAGTCTTTTTATCAATGTAAACGTTATCTGTTTTATATGACAAATTTTTGTATATTTCGCATATATGATACATATGTCTCAATTACATAATCGACTTTGTTTTGCGTTTGAATTTTAGAAAAAAGGGCATAAAAAAAAGGAAGAATCGATCTTCCTCTTAATGTTCCTTTGTATGATCAAAAGCCATGCCTAGAATGGTTTCAATATGTTCATCGTCTAATGAATAGTAGACAGTCTTTCCTTCTTTTCTAGATTTGATGAGTTTAGAAAGGCGTAGTGCCTTTAATTGATGTGATACGGCAGATTTCGTCATATCGAGTACGTTGGCCAAATCGGATACGCACATTTCACTTTGTTGAAGAGATAATAAAAGTTGAAGGCGTGTACTATCGCCCATGACTTTAAAGAAATCTGATAGGTTCATAATTTCATCAAAGGCCGGCATGTTTTCTTTTACTTCTTGTACTAATTCTGTATTTTTAGGCTTGCAGTCACAATGTGTACCAATCATATGTTCTCCTTTTTTCTTTATTATAGTTGAATGATTGAACAATTGTCAAAAAGTTATTGACATCATGTATGAATCCTATATAATGAAAGTGTAAAAGGTTGAATATATGTTCAACTATTCAAATGTGGAGGAAAATAATATGAAAAAGAGTTATAAGATTGATGTAGATTGCGCAAACTGTGCAAACAAAATGGAAGTAGCTGCTAATAATACAGAAGGCGTAAAGAATGCGGTTGTAAACTTCATGATGTTAAAGATGAATGTTGAATTCGAAGATGGAGTTCAACCTAAAGAAGTCATGGCTCGTGTTTTAGAAAATTGTAAAAAAGTAGAAGATGATTGCGAAATTTTCTTTTAATGAAAAGTAAGATGCGAAAGCATCTCTATTTTTCAATCATTATAGTTGAATGATTGAACAATTAATGTTTTTGGAGAGGTAGAGATAAGTATGAACAAGAAACAGAAGAAGATGTTAAAGCGAATTATTGTTGCGAGTATTCTTTTTATCATAATTAAGGTCGTAAAACTACCTGAATACATTGAGATTCCTTTGTTTCTAGTGGCCTATCTAGAAATTGGTTATGATATTCTTCTTAAGGCTTTTAAAGGAATTAGAAATCGTCAGGTATTTGATGAGAATTTTTTGATGGCTGTCGCAACAGTAGGTGCTATTGGTTTGAAATCTTTTGATGAAGCAACAGCTGTTATGTTGTTCTATCAGATTGGGGAATGGTTCCAGAGTTATGCGGTAGGTAAGAGTCGCAAAAACATTACGGAATTAATGGATATTCGTCCGGATTATGCCAATGTTGAAGATGAGGATGGAAATCTTGAACAAGTAGATCCGGATGAAGTTGAGATTGGTACAATTATTGTGGTTAAACCTGGTGAAAAAGTGGCTATTGATGGAATTGTGGTTGAAGGAAGTTCTACTCTAAATACAGCGGCTTTAACAGGGGAAAGCTTGCCTAGAGAAGTGAGTGAAAATGATGAAGTAATCAGTGGCTGCATCAATATGACTGGCTTATTAAAAATTAAGACAACAAAAGAATTTGGGGAATCCACTGTATCAAAAATTTTGGATTTGGTTGAAAATGCGTCAAGTAAGAAATCTCGTTCAGAAGCGTTTATTTCCCGTTTTGCGAGAATTTATACGCCAGCCGTATGTTATAGTGCTTTGGCATTGTTTTTACTTCCACCTGTATTCAATTTGATTATGTCAAATCCTGCTGACTTTGGTACATGGCTATATCGTGCCTTAACATTCTTAGTTATTTCTTGTCCATGTGCATTGGTAATCAGTATTCCTTTGAGTTTCTTTGCCGGAATTGGTGGCGCCAGCAATCAGGGCGTTTTGGTTAAAGGATCTAACTATTTAGAGGCTTTGGCATCCTGTAAATATGTTGTATTTGATAAAACAGGTACAATGACACAAGGTGTATTTGAGGTGGCAGGGATTCATCATGCGACTATTCCAGAAGAGAAATTATTAGAGTATGCGGCAATGGCTGAAAGTTATTCGACGCATCCTATTTCTAAAAGTTTATTAAAGGCGTATGGAAATACCATTGATAAATCTCGTATTGAAAATGTAGAAGAAATAAGTGGTCATGGTGTTAAAGCTGTAATGGATGGAGTGCAAGTACTTGCAGGTAATGATAAATTAATGAAGATGTATAATATTCCTTATCAAGAATGTCATTCTGTAGGAACCATTGTACATATGGCTATTGATGGCAAATATGCAGGTCACATTGTGATTTCGGATATGTTGAAGCCACATGCCAAAGAGGCTATTGAAGCATTAAAGAAGGCTGGCATTAAACAAACAGTCATGTTGACTGGGGATGTAAAAAGTGTGGCAGATAAAGTCGCTTCTGAATTACATATTGATAAAGTGTATTCAGAGCTGTTGCCTCAGGATAAGGTGAATAAAGTTGAAGAATTATTATCTTTAAAACAACCGAAAGAAAATCTTGCCTTTGTCGGAGATGGAATCAATGATGCTCCTGTATTATCAAGAGCTGATATTGGTATTGCGATGGGTGCTTTAGGCAGTGATGCAGCTATTGAGGCAGCGGATATTGTATTAATGGATGATGATCCATTAAAGATTTCTAAAGCCATTAAGATTGCGAAAAAATGTATTCATATTGTATATGAGAATATTTATTTTGCGATTGGTATTAAACTCGTTTGTTTGATTTTAGGTGCCATTGGTATTGCGAATATGTGGGTTGCGATTTTTGCGGACGTTGGTGTTATGATTATTGCCGTATTAAATGCGATTCGTGCATTAAATGTTAAAAATTTGTAAGGAAATCTTAGGATTTCCTTATTTTCATATTGTGTTAAATTTGTTTTAGTTGTATCTTTGTCTTGTACGCAGAAAAGGAGATTCGAGATGCAGGAATTAAAACCAATTAAAGAAGGAAAAGTACGTGAAATTTATGACAATGGGGACAACCTTATTATGGTTGCGACAGATCGGATCAGTTGTTTTGATGTAATTCTAAACAATGAGGTTACAAAAAAAGGAACTGTTTTAACACAGATGTCAAAATTTTGGTTTGACTACACAAGTGATATCTTACCAAACCACATGATTAGTGTGGATACAAAGGATATGCCGGAATATTTCCAACAAGAAAAATTTGAAGGAAAATCAATGTTATGCCGTAAATTGAACATGCTTCCAATCGAATGTATTGTTCGTGGTTACATCACAGGTAGTGGATGGGCTAGCTACCAAGAAACAGGAAAGGTTTGTGGCATTGAACTTCCAGAAGGATTACAAGAATCACAACAACTTCCAGAACCAATTTATACACCTAGTACAAAGGCTGAAATTGGTGATCACGATGAAAACATTTCTTTTGAACAAAGTATTGCGCACTTAGAAAAATACTTCCCAGGACATGGTGAAGAATATGCAACTAAGATCAAAGATTGCACGATCGCTTTATATAAAAAATGTGCTGAGTATGCTTTAAGCAAAGGAATTATTATTGCGGATACAAAATTTGAATTTGGTTTAGACGAAAATGGTAATATCGTTATTGGCGATGAAATGTTAACTCCTGATAGTTCTCGTTTCTGGCCTGCAGACGGATATGAAGCGGGTCATTCGCAACCATCATTTGACAAACAATTTGCGCGTGACTGGCTAAAGGCAAATCCAGGTAATGACTGGACACTTCCTCAAGAGATTGTGGATAAGACAATTGAAAAATATCTTCAAGCTTACACAATGTTGACGGGAAAAACATTATAATTAAGGAATACCCATAAGTTGAATGCTTATGGGTATTTTTTTGAAAACTGTGTTTTTTGATGCCTAATTATATTTGAAAACCGTAAAATATGATGTTAATAATCACTTGAAAACCGAAGAACGCTATGTTTAAATGAGGAATAGATATTAGAAAATAATAATTATTGAATATATATGGTGAGGAAAAATATGAAACAAGGTGTATTTATAACATTTGAAGGAAATGATGGATCAGGAAAAACAACCGTATGTAAAGCGGTACAAGAAGAATTGATTAAAATGGGATACGACTGCATTTATACTCGTGAGCCAGGCGGAAGCAAGATTGCAGAATCCATTCGTAATATATTATTAGATGTAAACAATACAGAAATGGATGATCGTACAGAAGCATTATTATATGCGGCAAGTCGTAGACAACATTTAAAAGAAGTTGTTCTTCCAGCATTGGAAAATAAGAAGATCGTATTGTGTGATCGCTTCATTGATTCAAGTCTGGCATACCAAGGAATTGCACGAGGCATAGGTTTAAAAGAAGTATGGGATATCAATCAGTTTGCGATTGATGGATGTATGCCTGAAAAGACTCTATTTTTATCCGTTAGTGTAGAAACGGGTAAAAAACGTATGAATCTTCGTGGCGACTTGAATCGTTTGGACCAAGAAGAAAGTTCATTCCATAAAGCTGTGCGTCAAGGTTATGAAACATTAGTATCCATGTATCCAGAGCGTATTGAAGTGATTGATGCCGAGCCTTGTAAGGAAGAGGTTTTAAAAAGTGCTATGGAATGTGTCTTAAAGGTAATCAAAGAATATGAATAAAGAGTATCTAAAAAAAGCACAGCCAATCGTTTATCAGACATTGTCAAATGCTCTAAAAAACAAAAGAGTTGCGAATGCCTATTTATTTCACGGACCAAAAGGTTCAAGTAAATTAGAAACAGCCATCTTATTTGCACAAAGTATTGTGTGCGAACATACAGATGTTGATGGTTTTGCGTGTCAAGAATGTGAAAGCTGTAAGCGGATAGAGAATGAAGAATCTTTAGATTACATGATTGTATCGAATGATCGTATTAAAAAGAAAGATATAGTGGATTTACAGGCGTTTTTTGAATCAACGAGTGCAGGAAAACAAAATGCCAGAATCTATATTCTAGATCATTATGATAAGGCTACGCCAGATGCTTCAAATAGCTTGTTGAAGTTTTTAGAGGAGCCAAGTGAAGGGATTTATGGTATATTAATTGCGGATGAAAAATCCAATGTATTACCTACTATTCAATCTAGGTGTCAGGCTATTCATTTTAAACCGGAAAGCTGTGAACACTTGTTGCTTGAAAATACAAGTGAAGAAAACGCGAAGATGTTGGCCGAATCTGGATATACGTATGATAAGGCTATTGAATTGTTGTCTTTGCCTGATTTTGAAGAGTTAAAACAAGTTGCACTTGAATATATTGAACATGCATCTTCTTTTGCACAAATTGAAAAGATGCAGACAGGTGTATTTGTGAATAAGTCTGAACGCATGAATAAGGATTGGATACAATTGTGGATTCAATGGATTTTATTCTATGTAAAAAATGATAGGGTAAATTTACCTTTAGAAAAAAAAGTAAAACTATATTCGATTTTGGTTGAGAATATGGATATGTTATATCGACCAGTCGATTTAGGTTTATTTATGGATAAGCTTTATAATGATATTAGGAAGGCTGTGATTTAGTGAATACAGAAGGAAAAGTAACATATAAATATATTGTTTATATTCAGTTTGAAGAATCAAAAAAAGCCTACACTTTTGGATCAGATGTTAAATATTATACAAATGATGTTGTCATTGTAGAAACTGTACGTGGGCAAGAACTAGGAAAGGTTTGTGTGCCAACGGTTGATTTTGATGCTTCCAAAGTAAAAGGAGATATTAAACCAGTATTGCGTAAGGCAACGCAAGAAGATATTAAATGTAAAGAAGAAAATGTTGAAAAAGCTAAAGAAGCAATGAAGATTTGTCACGAGTGTGTCTCAAATTTGAAGTTGGATATGCATTTAATCAGCTCAGAATATACATTGGATCGTACAAAAGTCATTTTTACATATGTGTCGGAGGATCGTGTTGATTTTAGACAACTATTGAAAGACTTAGCTCAACATTTACATTGTCGTATCGAGTTAAGACAAGTAGGGCCAAGAAACAAAGCTAAAATCGTAGGTGGAATTGGAAATTGCGGTATGGAATGCTGTTGCTCAAGATTCATGTCAGATTTTGATACAGTATCAATCAATATGGCTAAAAACCAGTTGTTGGCATTGAATATTCAAAAGTTGAGTGGACAGTGTGGAAAACTAATGTGTTGTTTACGTTTTGAAAATGAAGAATATACAAGAATGCGTAAGGATTTGCCAAAAATCAATTCAACTGTGACATATAAAGACAAGAAGTATCGTATTTCAAGTATGAACGTTCTTCAAAAACAGGCTAAGTTAGAGAACAAAGAAGAAGTCTTGTTTGTGGATTTCCAAGAATTGTGGCCAGACAAGGAATTAAATAATGATTAGACAGAAGAGTTTTGAAACGGATGTTTCCACATTGTATTTGGTTCCTACACCTATTGGAAACTTACAGGAAATGACACCTAGAGCTTTGGATATTTTAAAAGAAGTGAGTGTCATTGCAGCTGAGGATACGCGTAACACAAAAAAACTTTTAATGGCATATGGAATTGATACAATATTGATGTCGCATCATGAACATAATCAACAGGTCAGTATTCCTAAAATCATTGAACGATTAGAAAATGGCGAAAATGTTGCGGTAGTTTCCGATGCAGGCTACCCTTTGGTTTCAGATCCAGGACAGAAATTAGTTCAAGAAACCATTTCGCATGGATTTAATGTGGTTTCTGTTTCAGGTGCCAACGCAGCTATGAATGCATTGGTTGCGAGTGGATTGAGTTGTTATCACTATTTGTTCTATGGCTTTTTAGACAATAAGAGTTCAAAAAGAAAGAAACAGCTCGAAGAAATCAAAACAATTCCTTATACAACTATTTTCTATGAAGCACCTCATCGTATTGAGGATACTTTACAAGATATGTTGGAAGTATTGGGAAATCGACAAATGTGTTTAGCTAGAGAACTCACAAAAGTTCATGAAGAATATATTCGTGGTACCATTGAAGAAGTGTTAGAAGTAGCGGCTACTTGTAAAGGTGAAATGGTTATTGTCATGGATGGCTTTAAACAAGATGACGTTGTATTTGATATGTATACAGCCATTACGAAAGTGGATGAATATATTGAATCTGGAATGCGTACAAAAGAAGCTATTGGTTTAGTTGCTAAAGAAATGGCTTGCAAAAAGAATGAATTATATGAAGCTTATCATAAAAGATAGGCTTTTTTCTTTTATATAAAGTAAATTGTGTTGTTACAGAAATTAAATGAAAAATTAATTGAAATAGTTACAGAAAATATTATAATAAGTTACTGAAAAGAGAAGAGGAAGAATAATGAATAAGAGAAGTGTATGTGCCCTAGGTATGGCATTTGTACTTGCAGGATGTTCTGCAGGTGGATCAGGTTCTGGTAAAGAACAAACATTAACAGTTGGATTGTTTACAGAAATGAATGGAGATTTTTCTCCTATGTATTATCAGACCGTTAACGATCACAATGTGGTTAACTTGGTATATCAAGGATTATTGGCATATGACAAGGATGCCAATTTAGTTCCAGAATTAGCAGAGGAACTACCTACTATTAGTGATGATGGAACAACAATGACATTTAAATTGAAGAAAGGTGTTAAATTTAGTGATGGATCTAAATTTACTTCAAAAGATGTAAAGGCAACGTTTAGCGTTATGGCTGACCCAAGTTATACAGGACGTTTTTCAAGTAATGTTGATTTCTTAAATGGATACAGCGAATATCATGATGGAGATGCCAAAGATGTCTCTGGAATTGAAACACCAGACGATTATACAGTTGTATTCCATATGGCAAAGCCAAAAATTGATGCAGAATCGACTTTGGGAATACAAAAAATTTGTAGTGCAAAAACATTGAAGTATAAGAAGGGAAAAACTTCGAATGTTGAAAAGAACAATAGTAATCCTATTGGAACAGGTCCTTATAAATTAAAATCATTCTCTAAAACAGAGGGAGCTTCATTGGATCGAAATGAAAATTTTGAAGCTAAGGATGGAGAATACCAAATTTCTAAGATTATGATCAAGAAAACGGAGACTTCGACTGAAATCAAAGAATTGGAAAATGGAACAGTCGATTATATTCCAGATGTAGTAGATGCGAATAAAATCAACACAGTAGCCAAGGACAAAGATAAAGGTTTGACTATGGATTCGTATCCAAGTGATCGTGAAGACTTCTTGTTTATGAATACAGCTGCAGGGGCATGTCAAGATCAGGCAGTACGTCAGGCTTTGGCTTATGGATTTGATCGTGAAGCCTATATCGCAAGCTATTATAAATTAGATGATAAAGATGCCAAATTGGCATATGTACCAGGCTTGTTTGGTAACCCAGTATCTGGCGAAAATAGTGCATATGTTCGTGGTGAAGAAAAAGTTGATGGGGCTACTTACTATGATTATGATGTAGAAAAGGCAAAACAAATTTTAGACGATGCGGGATGGACTGTTGGTAGTGATGGTATTCGTGAAAAGAATGGTCAAAAATTAAGCATTAAGTTCTTGGCTATAAAAGAAAAAGATGCGATGGATACAATGATTCCTATGTTACAAAAACAATGGGGCGAACTTGGTGTCGACTTCAAGGCAAACACAATGGAATTTAATACAGTTATTTCAACTGTAGGTGATGATTCAGCTGTTGGTGATTGGGATGTATCTTATTTAGGAAACTCTTTTACAAGCCCTGAAGATACAGGCGTTGATTACTTTATTCAATCACAAGGCGTAAATAACTTTGCTCGTTTAAAAGATGATGAATTAGATTCATACTTAGCTGCAGGTGCTTATACAGCTGATAAAGAAGCTTCAGCTGCTGCTTACTTAAAGGCTTATGTTCGTCAAGCAGAACTATGTGCATACTTACCAACGGATGGTGTACAAACATATTGTTTACGTAATAAGAAAGTAAAAGGTTTGAATACATCTTCTACATTTATTTGGTCACAGTCAATGGCTACAGCTTATATTGATGATTAATAGTAAAAGGGCTATAACAGATAAAAACGTTTTAGTTTAAAAAAAGGACCGAATATTCAAGACTTAAAAATCTGAATATCGGTCTTTCTTTTGTTTGTGCAAAAATAGCTAGTTAATTGTAATGCATATCAGATATTGTTCCAATTCTCTTTGTATTTATCTTATGACGATGTTTCAAAAAATGTGAAGGAAGTCGTAGAAGACGGTTAAATACACCATATATTTTGGTATTGCAAGATATGAAATATAGTGGGATGCGAAAACAAGCTAAAAAAAGATAGCCAAGAATCAATTCACATTGATAGACATGTGAATAGAAAGACGAGGCGTGTATGATACAACGAAGTATTTGGTGTAAAACTGGAGATACTGCTCGTATGTGTTGGTCATAATCTAAGAAGATATCACACTCGATAACTAGAATTTTAGAAAAATAATAAGATAAAAAGAAAGGAGCTAAACTCCATAAGTAATAAAAATTACTTATTCGTTATGGCTCCTTTTTAAATCGTTATGACTTGAATGTTTTGATTGTTTAGTTCTTGAACATAAGAAGAATCAATAGAATGATCAGTTATAACAGTTTTTATTTTATCTTTTAAGTTTAATGGTACAACACCACGCTTAGAAAATTTATCGCTTTCTGTTAGCACGATTATTTGTTCGGCTTGATGCGACATATCACGTACGGCTTGTGCTCGCATTTGATCACGATTTGAAAAGCCAATTCTAGAATCATATCCATCTGTACCGATAAAAAAATAATCGACAAAAAAGTTGGATACACATTCTTGAACCATAGGACCTACCATAACTTGTGAATCTTGTTGATAAATTCCACCTAAAAGAATAATTTGAAAATTTGATTTTCCACGAATATATTCTGCGATAAAAGCACTATTGGTGATAATTGTTAAGTCTTTATGAAGTTGTGTTAACGTATCCGCTAAAAGTGCACAACAACTACCACTTTCAATCATAATTGTATCGCCTTCATTAACAAGTTCAGTAGCTTTTAAAGCTATTTTTTTCTTTTCTTCATAATGATACGCGATTCTACCATTGATATCATCTGTGCTACATAACACAGCATGACCATGTTCACGCTTGATGATTCCTTTAGCTTCTAATGCATCCAAATCTTTGCGGATAGTTACTTGTGAAACACCTAGGTATTCAGCGAGTTGAGAAACCTCTATTCTCTTTTCAGATGTCAGTAATTCTAATATTTTATTTGTTCTATTTTTCATTTACGTTGATTCCTATCATTTTGTTTATATAATAAGTGTTTTTGATTTCAAATGAAAGTTAAATTTAGAAAAAAGCGTTAATGTTATTTTCTTTAAATATATTTAAATACTCTTTTAAATCTTCTGGATGATACGAAGGAATATTTTCATAATCGTATTTTATATTTAAAAGATGATATTTATTTTCTCCAAATTGATGGAACGGTAGAAGTTGACACTTGTTTATTCCAATGTTGTGAAGTGTTTTTGAAAATTCTTTTGCGTCATCCAAAGAATCGTTGAAGCCAGGTATAACAGGGATTCGCACAAGAACTGTTTTGCCATTGGCGATGGCATGTTTCATGTTCAGTAATGGTAATTTATTAGAAACACCTGTACCTTCTATATGTTTATCCGTGTTCCAGTGTTTCATATCAAAAAGAATGTAATCTACATATTCCATGACGTGATCAAATGTTTCTTCTGTCGCAAAACCGGTTGTTTCACAACACGTATGAATTCCTTCCTCTTTAGCGGCTAAGAGAAGTTCTCTTGAAAACTCAGGTTGAAGTAAAAGCTCACCTCCAGAAAGTGTTAGACCACCACCACTTTCTTCATAGAAGGCTTGATCTTGTAAAACAATTTTAAGCACTTCTTCCACAGATTTTTGTTCGCCTTGTGCACTTAATGCGTTTCTTGGACATTCATATACACATTTCTTACATCCAATACACTGACTATGGTTGATTTTGACGGATTTATCAATTATTTTCATAGCGTTTTTTGGACAGGTTTCAATGCAATGATGACAATTTATACATTTGTTTTGATCCCAAAGAATTTGTGTTTGTATAAGCTGACTTTCGGGATTTGCGCACCACTTACAACGAAGAGGACATCCCTTTAGAAAAACGGTAGTACGAATTCCTGGACCGTCATTTACACTGAATTTTTGAATGTTAAAAATAATTCCTGTTGTATTTCGATTTGTTGTTGTCATTTTAATTTCCTCATATAGAGTATAAACATTTCGAAGAAGAAAAGCAATGTCTATAGTTACAAATGAAAGTATAAATCGTTTTAAATGAAATTAAAGTTGACATGAAATGCGTGTGATGCTATTTTTAAATTGCGAATAAAAGAATATAAAATTACGAATGAAATGTAATGTGGAGGGCGGATATGGAAAATGTAGAACATTTTGGAACATTGACAGAACGAATGAAAGAGTTTCGAGAAGAAGTTTTAGATGAAAAACCTTATATTGATGCACAACGTGCAATTCTAGCAACGCTTGCTTACAAAGAAAATTTAAATCAACCACGAGTGATGGTTCGAGCTAAAATGCTAGAAAAAGTTCTAGATAATATGAGTATATATATTGAAGACAAATCTCTTTTAGCAGGAAATCAGGCAACTAAGAACCGTAACGCTCCTATTTTTCCTGAGTATACTATGGAATTTGTTATGAATGAATTAGATCAGTTTGAGAAAAGGGATGGGGACGTATTCTATATCACTGAAAAGACCAAAGAACAACTTAGAGAAATTGCGCCATTCTGGCAGAATAACAATTTGCGTGCAAGAGGAGAAGCTCTTCTTCCTGAAGAAGTTCGTGTCTTTATGGAAACAGGTGTATTTGGAATGGAAGGTAAGTTAAATGCAGGAGATGCGCATTTGGCGGTGAACTATGAGCGTATTTTGAAGGATGGATTAAGGGGATACGAAAAGCGTGTAAAAGAATATAAAGCTTCTCTTGATTTGACGGATCCTGAAAGTATAGATAAGTATTGTTTCTATAATGCAGTTCTTATAGTACTGGAAGCGGTGCGTAATTTTGCAAATCGTTACAGCGTTCTTGCACAGAATTTAGCAGAAAAAGAATTGAATCAAGAAAGAAAGATTGAATTATTAGAGATCAGTAGAATTTGTTCAAAAGTTCCATATGAACCAGCAGAAACATTTCGAGAAGCGGTACAATCCGTATGGTTTATTCAATTGATTTTACAAATTGAATCCAACGGACATTCTTTGAGTTATGGCAGATTCGATCAATATATGTATCCATATTATAATCGAGATATTAAAAATGATACTATTAAAGAATCTGAAGCCTTGGAATTGTTGACATGCTTGTGGATAAAGACACTTACAATCAATAAAGTTCGTTCTCAAGCACATACGCTGAGTTCGGCAGGTTCTCCTATGTATCAAAATGTAACGATTGCAGGCCAAACAATAGATAAAAAGGATGCAGTCAATGATTTGAGTTTTTTAGTTTTGAAATCAGTTGCACAGACAAGATTGACACAACCAAATTTAACTGTGCGCTATCACAAGAATATCAATAAACATTTTTTGGATGAATGTGTAGAGGTTATGCGTTTAGGCTTTGGAATGCCAGCATTAAACAATGACGAAATTATAATTCCTTCCTTTATGGATTGGCAAGTTAAAGAGGAGGATGCCTATAATTATAGTGCCATAGGCTGTGTAGATGTGATTTTCCCGTTGATTTGTTCCGTTCGTTGATTTGTTCCGCTCAGATAGGATATTTTCCCTTTGATTACTTCCGTTCGTGGATTTAATTTGTTCCGTTCAGAATTTTAATTAGTTCCGTTCGGGAAATTTGATTAGTTCCGTTCGGACGATGGCAAATTCAACATTTAGTTCTCAATTCGGAGTATAGAAGGAAACAATGTATAAATCGAAACGCAGCCTCAAAGTGTACGAGGCACCACTTGGTTTAAATGGTAAGCAGCAAGTTCCAAGAATTCAGCTTCAAGGTCAGTGGCTCGAAGCACTTGGATATCACGTGGGCGATAAAATTGATGTTCAGTGTACTGGTGACACGATCATCATCAATAAAATGAAGACTATATAAAACAAACAAGCGTCGGCCAATGAGTCGGCGCTTTTCTAACATATTATATAAGATAAAAATAGTGAAAAAAGATGAAACGTGTAGACGAAACAATATAAAAGAGCCATAATATCGGTATATGAGCCTTTATATTATGCATATACAACTTTGATATCTGGGATGTTTAGATGAGTGTTTGAGGTTCTTCTTCAGATGCTCGGTAATTCAATTGCCGAGTAGTTCACGGAATTTTGTATGTTTGGATGTTGCCTTATAAAGCTGAAGATGAAGTTGAAGAAGAAAATGAATCTATAGACATACAAGCTTAATTCATAAATTAGGTCAAATCTAGCATTTTTCGACTTTCAAAATGGTAAAATATAGGTGTAAAGGGAAATGATAAAAAATTAAGGCAATTTGCCTTAACAAAAAATAGATCAGGAAAGGATATATTATATATGAAAACAAAACAAATTTTAATGGCAGGAGCATTGGCTCTAAGTATGGTGTTATCTGGTGGCATGTTGACTGGATGTTCTAATTCTTCAAACACAAAAGATACAAAGACATCCGAAGTTGCTAAGAAAAAGGAAGTAAAAACACTTGGTCAAAAAACCAAGGATTCAAAATCCTTGAAGATTACAAACAGTACTGGAAAGAAGATCACTGTATTTGAAACAAAATCAAGTTCAGAAGAATCTTTCAGTGATAACTTGTTGGATGATGGTGACGCTGTAAAAAACAAAGAAGAACGTACTTTGTATTATGATGTTAAAGAAAATGATAAACTGGACGTAAAAGTAGGATTACAGGATCAGGACAAAACATTCGTATTCAAGGATGTAGATACTACAGATACAAAGAAAGTTGATGTTTCTTTAAAAGAAGATAAAGTCAATCTAGATGTAACGAAAAAAGATGGCAGTACTTCCACTTTGACACCATCTGAAGATTCTGCAAAGACAGAGGAAGAAAAGAAAGATGAGCAGGAAGTAAAACAAGAAGAAAAGAAAGAGGAGAAGAAGGAAGAAACCGCAAAAGCCGATTCTTCTAACAAATCAAATTCTTCAGAATCAAAGAAGAATAACACCGCTTCGACTAGCTCAAATTCAAACAAGAACAACTCAAGCTCTAGCAGTTCCAAACCTTCTTCTAAACCATCAAATAACAATGGTTCAAACTCAAGTAATTCAAAACCAGCCGAACATACACATAACTGGGTGGCTCAGTACAAGACGGTAAATGTGCCTGAAAAAGGACACAACGAGCAGGTTTTGGTGCAGGCTGCCTATGATGAACAGGTTCCAATTACTGAAATGAAGGCGTATTCGATTTGTTCAACATGTGGTGCAGATATTACAGGAAATACGTCCGCTCATGTGAAAAATCATGTGATGATAGGTGATGATAAAGGGGGGGTATTATACTGAATGGCGTGAAACAGTAGTGGGATATAATACGGTTCATCACGATGCAGTCTACGAAACAAGATATGTTGTTGATTCACCTGCTACGACAAAACAGGAATTGACAGGCTACAAGTGCGGTAGCTGTGGAAAAACGAAAGCTAACTAAATATAGATCAAAAGACAGAATATAGGAACTCAGATTGAGTACCTTTTCTGTCTTTCACACGCAATAAAACGGGGAGTACCCATACTATTGCACCAAAAGAAAGTAGTTATAAGAAAGGGTGGCGAAATATGAACAGATACAGTTTATTTGATGTACCTTAAATTAAATTGAAATAATATCAATATTTTTCCTTTCAGAATATTGATAGTACGAAACACTCAAAATATCAAGATTTCTAACGTTAGAGATTTTTATAAGGGATAGAGATAGAAATAAATAAAGGGGAAATAAATGAATTAAGGCAGTTTGCCAGGACCTGTTGAAAGAGGAACTTCATTTTGCCGGGTTGTTTGATAATTTACAGATTGTCTCGCTTCTTACGGATTTGGAAAGTCTTTTATAGGAGGTAGATTAATATGCCAAGGCAGAAAAAAGATGCAAAAATCCTTAATATCAAACTAGCAAAAGAGATCAGTGATCAGCTGGAACAGTTTTGCGAAGAATCAGGAATATCTAAAACTGTAGCGACAGAGAAGATTCTATCGAAGTATTTTGAGGAATATTTCAGCAGACCGGAAGAAGAGCGCACACTTTTCAAATAAGAATATTTAAGAATGCCCACAGGCCTAATAAGCTTGTGGGTATTTTTATGCCTAAATAGAACATGTATGTAAGATTTCTTTTGAGTTGCAATTAGGAAAAAGCGCGGATTTACAGGCAAAATTACAACATTCAGTTTGAGGCTGTATGAGAAACAAAACATGTTGTCTGATTCTGACATATAGTATATGCCAAAGTAATTTATCCCTAAAAATAGGGACAATATTAGGTATAAACAAATTATGTATTCAAAAAGGAGGAAACACATGGAGAAAATTGAATTCACAAACCCGGAGAGCAAGGAACATAACGAAGAAGTAAGGAACTACCTTGAATTGATGAGGGATACGGAAGCCCTTATTGGTGACGGGATGGAGGAACTGAAAGGGGCCAATTGGGCAAAGCTTTGGAGCAGCCTTGACAAGTTGGTTTTTTATCCGAAGACATACGAAGGGAATTTGGCTATTTTCAAAACTCGATGCGACATTCGATACGTAAGCTTGTTTACGAAACCGGAATTTTGCTGTGATCAGGAAACAGACTTTGAGTTGGGCGGCATCCTTAGATCATGGCTTGATGATGGCCAGAAACGTAGCTATTCGCTTCTTATTAACACGACCATCAATGAATATTGGGGACATGGCATTTTTATCGATCCGGATACAGGGCATATTGCGCCTGTGATGACGGACTATGATGCGGAGCACCGTACTTATAAATTGTACTGATCAGCATTAATTTCGACCGAATCCGGGAACATTTTCCTATATTCATCAACTAATTTTCGAAAGATGTAACGGGTAACCGGTCCTTTATCCGGAAGCTTACCTGTCAATAATTTCATTGCTTGACGCTCAGTGATTTTATGCAGGCAGTATTGTTCTATGGCATCAAATGCTTCGCGGTTCAGGCTCATTAGTGATATACGACGTTTCGGTCTTCCAGAAGCTTTCCTGTGACCAGGAAGCTGCTCGATAGGCTGCGCCTGACGGTAGTTATGGATTTGACTAAGTGTTCCGGATAATAGCTCATGGTCGTGGCAATCATCTTCATCGGCAAATCCGAGCGATGGAATTCGCAGGTGTATCTGCTTGTCGTGAAGGAGTTTTAGCGTTTTTTGTATTGTGGGCAAGGTGCCACCAAGCACATAGATATTTGCTACATATAACGTATCGCCACTTTGAATAGGGCGACGTGGGGAAATCTCACCTTTAAGTATGTCACCGTCTGAATAGGCAGAACGAGCCACGTCGCAACATTTTATGTAGAAGTAGTTGTATTCTGAGCCGAGCCAGTGGGTTGTATCTGGCAAATGTTTGCGTGCTATTTCGTATTGTTCGTTTATATTTTCAATTCGTGTATTACGAAACAGCCACCACTCGCTCATAGTGCAACCTCCGCTCATTTGTAATGGTTACCAGTACTAACCAACACATTATATCATATTTTTTAAAATGTTGTCCGAAAATTAGAAGTTTTGAAAAAATAAAAGAAAGCCGCATAAATACAGTATTTGCAGATGAATTCATGTCTGAAAATCATTTGAAAATGGTCGTTTATTTGTATGTGAAAATAAAAGCACATGAGAAATCAAGCATATTAATTGCGAAGGCGAAAACAAAAATAAACAGGAAGGAGAAATCATTGAAATCACATAAACGAAAAATCGAAGAAGGACGTTGTCAAGGATACGGGAAAGACTATACCCCATTTATTCTGGTCAGAGAATATAAGGGGCGGGGTACAGCATCAGTCATCTGGGATCCCTTTGAAGAAAGATTGATCCACTGCCTGTCGCAGACAGAAGTTGCGGTGTATGAAACAATCCGCTGGCAGGACAATGTGGAACATATCCGCGAACAATATCTTTTAGATACAGATAGGATGAATGCCATTGCAGAAGAACTTGGGATGAAGAAAGCTCCATGGTGGACCACGGATTTTCTGGTAGATTACGATGATGGAAGCAAGACGGCGTTCTCAGTCAAATACGACAGAAGCGCATTTGATCCGAATAAACGTACCTACCGTGGAAAAGAATCAAGGCTGCACAATCTGGTAATGCGTCAGAGAGCAGAACAGATCTATTGGGAATCTCAGAAAGTGAGGTTTAAGCTGGTAACGAACGAAGATATTAATCAGGTGCTTGTGTGGAATGTAAAAAGCGTCATGAGCTATTACGAATCATTTAAGGTGATCAGCAAAGAACAGAAACTGAAATATCTGATTGCACATAAATATGTACATATCCCGATGGATAAACAGATTCTGGATTTCCGTGAGATTGTAAAGCGTGCTGGTTTCGATATTGATGAGCTGTATAAACGAGTATTAGTGGCACGTGACATTCATGAAGAAATTACAGAAAGGAGATAACATAATGGAAGAATTAAAAAATAACGAAACATCCGAAAAGAAAGAGAGAATAGACCCACTGGAAGTTATCACTCTTGAAGGCGATGAAAATCAGGTGGCTGAAGAAAAAGAGGATTCACCTGTTATCAGAAGAGGTGATATTTACAGTTTCGAAGACCAGGAATGGAGAGTTTTCGATGTGAGAGATAAAAATGTTAATCTGATTAACCTTAAAAATAACAAATTAAGGCTGAAAGATACTGCGGAACTTATTACAGCAATTGAAAACAGAGAGTGTGTGAAGATAAAAGAAAAAACGGGATCGTCTTTTTCGATTTCACCGGAAGAAATTAAGACAATCAACCACCGTGCAGAAGTAATGGAAGCTATTTTCAAAGAAGAATATCCTATCAAATGTCGTTTGCGGGTAAACCATGATGCAGATGCAATACTTCTTAATATTTCAAGAAGGCATTTGAGAACTTTGTTTTATGATTATCTTCGTTCCGGCCGCAATAAATTCAGTCTTGTTGACCATCGCAAAGGTAATTATAGAAAAAGAGTACCCCATTCAAAAGACTACGAGAATCCAAAGAATGACGTTGATGAAATCCTCAAATACGGTCTTAAGATGTTTGTAAAGTATAGAAAACCAGGACAAGCATATGACGCAGTTCTGCGCCGGTATTTTCGCGAACCGGTCGAAGCACCAGATGGTTCTTCTGTCAAGATGGTAACACTTCCAGAAGAGGAAAGATCAGTATCATACAAGATGCTCTACAACTATATCAGAAAGCATACAGAAGACTATTCCTGCAAGGGAAAAGATGAGAGAGACAAACAGAACAATGACAGACAGCTGGTTGGAAACAGCAGAACCGGGGTCTATGAATTGGGACAGATTGTTGAAGCAGATGAGATGGAGCTTGGCTGTTATGTAGTCGACCAGAATGATGGAGAAACTGTTCTTGGAAAAGCTGTCGTATACTGTATGGTCGAAGTATTGAGCGGAATCTGCATCGGTGCATATGTAAGTCTTGAAAATAACAGCATGCGTGGCTTTCAGCAGGTGTTTCTGTCACTCCTGGAACCGCATAAGAACCAGACGAAAGGCTATAACATTGACTATGATGAGGAAGACTGGCCGTCCATGATCGTACCAAACGAGATCCGTTGTGACCGAGGCTCAGAGTATATGTCCAAGGCATATAGCAAAGCGATGGGGGAACTTGGCATCCGTAATACTCCGGTTCCACCCGGATGCGGTTCCTTAAAGGGGGTTGTCGAATCCTTCAACGGACTGGTTCAGACCTATTTAAAAGCACAGTTAAAGAATAACGGATATATAGAAGATAAATACCGTGGTGGTGACCTGGCGAAAGGGGCTGCATGTCTGACACTGGAAGAAATAAGAGGATTGGTCTACCAATCAGTGATTCTGTATAACCGCCGTGTTTTTGAGGGACTCATTGATAAGAAGTATGTGGATAACAATGTATCGCCAACACCGAAAGGGATTTTCGCATACGAAAAAGCTCATGGCAGAGCAGGAGATCCAACCAATGTAAATGATGCAACAAGACCAGCCTATCTGTTTGCAATGCTGGCAAAGGAAGAAGAAAAAAGGAAATTTACATGGAACCGCAGGAAAGGTATCGTGTACACCTTCTATAAGACGGAACTGCGTTTTTATTCGCAGGAGCCATGGTTCTTGGATATTTTAAAAGATGAACCGCATCCGGAAGATATTGAGGTCAGATATAATGTGGACGATATCAGGAATGTCTATATCAGATATAAGAAAGAGATCCACAGAGTACCTCTTGCAGAAAAAATTGAACAGCAGTATACATACGCAGACTTAACCTGGGATGAATACGACGAGTGTATCCGTAAAAAGAGGGACTCAAAAGTAATGAAAGAAGCAAAACAGGTATATCTGGACACGAAACTGAATTTGCAGGATACGGTAGAGAAACAGGCAGAAATGGCAAAAGCCCTGAATCCAAAGAAGAAAAAATACGGCAAAGCGCATCCGGAGGATAAAACAGCCAAGAAACAGGAAATGAGAAAAGATCCAGATGAAATTACGAAACGTTCTTATAGTTCCATTGATCCGGAACCTGAGAAAGAAACATTAACAAAGCAGCAGGAAGAGCTGGCAGCGATTGAGCATTTGAGAATCCCAGATGAAATGAGGAGGACGATGGGAGACAGAAAACTCAGCCGAGAAGAGGAAATCAATCGTATCTTGGCACTAATAGAAGACGAAGTGTAAGAAAGGAAGAAAACATGGAGAGACTGAAATGTAATTTAACATTCCGTGAACTTGGAAAAGATGAAAATCTTTATGATGATGTAGACCTGACTGCGGGGAGCATGGTAGATGCGCAGTACCGCAGAGTCGCCGGATATGAAGATAATCCTGATGTATGCGCATTGCCGAAGATGCCTTCGATAAGGGATATCCTGGCTCTTGGAATGGTGAATCCTCCAGGATACGACAGAGAACAGGTAGAAAAAATGAGCACTGCTGAAAAATTAGCCGCAATAGAAGACATCGACATGGCAATGATCCCACTTGGAATTCATGTAGATGTAGCCCGTACAATCTGGAAGTTTTTGGACCGCAGATATAAAGGGGCTGACGTCATGATTTCCGCAAACGAAGATGAGAAAGCGTATGGGAAAGGAAGCTTTGGACGTGCTATCGTTCTGTATCAGAAGTTGGAGGCCCCAAGCCCGATTGGATTTCTGCTTCATGGGAAGACCGGATGCGGAAAGACTATGGCTGTGAACTTAGCGTGTCGCATGTATCCTAATGTAATCTATCATGAGTTTGAGGACTGCAGCTATGTACAGATCCCCATCGTCATGGTGACAGCGCTCAGAAAAGATATCAGAGATGTGTTTGAATCCATTGCCGCAGCATTTGACAGATTTCTGGATACCGGAGATTACCATAGAAGAAGGGCCGTTGGGGCCAAGAGTATCTCTGCAACAGAAGGGCTTGTAAAGAAATGGATCGAACTCTATCATGTCGGACTCATCATCGTAGATGAAGTACAGTTCCTTGATTTCTCGCCAAAAAAGAAGAACATCGAGGACATTGTAAGTATCACACAGGCAACCGGGGCGCAGTTCGGACTCATTGGTAACGATGACGGATATAGAGCAGTACTGGAATATGACAGGCTTAACAGGCGCGTAGCAAAAAACATTATCAATGCAGACGAGGTTACGAAGAATAATGTACGTTTGTTTGAGAATGCAATCAAGACACTTTGGGGATATCAGTTCGGGAATGTGGAAAGTCCGTTCACAACAGAAATCGAGGAACTTCTCATGTATCATTCATCCAGGAATATCGCACTCCTGAAATACATCGTGATTACTATACAGACGAAGGATGTAATCGAGAAGCGCATGGAGCCGATTGATGTGCCATTCATCGAGAAAACGATTGGGAGGGACATGGAGACACTCCGAAAACTGCTCGCTGATCCTGATGATCCGGAAGATGCACAGTATCACGAGTATATTACAAAGCTCTATGCAAGGCAGGCTAAAGAGGTCGCTACGGAAAATGACGAAGAAAAAGGAAGGCTGTTCGATATGATGGCAGCGGGCGAACTGACCAGGAAAAGAGAAGCGGTCCGTAGCAGAGCTTTCCAGTCAATCAGCGACACTTCAAATTATACTGAAACGCAGATTAACCGCGCAATCAGACAGGCAATCGATAAGGAACCGGATATCCTGGATCACCCTTCGAAGTTTCTTGCACAGAAAGCTATGGAAATATTGAAAAAGGCAAACGCAAAGGTGAAACGTAAAAATACCGCCACAGCTAATCAGGCGAAGAAAGGGAAAAGCGATGCAGCTGCGATTGACAGAGAGACAAGCCAGGGGCTTACAGCTTTGAAAAAAGCTATGAATGAGCAGGAAATATCCTCCGTTTCCAGTGAGAAGCGGGGATTGTAAAAAAGGAGAAGATTATGAGATTACCAAAGAGCATCCGAATAAGAATCTATGATGCTGTGAAGGCAGGCGTTGATGAGAAAGGCTGCTGGACCGCTTCCGAAGATGGATTCGAGGGCAGGACAATTACCAGGGAAGAAAGAAATATCCTGCAGGATCTGGTGAATCATGGGTATGTAAAGAGATGAAAGAAAGGGGTGTATACGATTGAACAAATACAGGTTTCCAATATGGTTTCGGATATATCCGGATGAGAACATTGTGTCATGGCTGGAAGCTTTGTTTTCAGTTAACGGAATGTCAAAAAAGGCTTTCTCTGTTACTTTAGAGGGAAGTACGGAATTGTTAGAGCTTGAGAATATCTGTAGAAAATATGAAGTGTTGATTACCAAATTAATTGCTAACACAGTATTCAAATTAAATTGTACACATAATTAGGTAACTTCAAATTGTTTATACATATATATTCATATTAAATGTGAAACCCCATCATAAAAAAATGGATACTCAATTTAGAATATCCATTTGGTGTTGATATAAATATTTTAAGGCGTATGAAATTGAGCAGGCGCTCTTTTCACATGGTAATTTCTTATAGATTTTTTGACTGTTTTTTTGTGTTTCGTGCAAATTATCAAGTTCAACTTGGAGTGAGTTCACAAAATATGATTCATCTTCACATTCCATGAATTCATTTATTTCAATTCCTAACAGCCATTTTAGATTGTCTTTTACTAAATGGCATAGATAAGTATGTTCTAAGTTAACGCTATCTTCAACAGTTACTTTAAAATCAACACTTCCTTCAAAATGCACTTCTTTTAATTCGGCAATTTCACTTTTTCTTGATGCGGATCCTGTTTCATATATGATCATTTGATTTGTTTCTAATATCATTCTATTGACCTCTAACTCAATTCATTGTCGTTTATGGCATCCATTACAGTTTCCATACTGATTATCATTTCCTGCTTCTGCTCACCAATCAATAAACTTTTATTACAGATTTGATTGATCATTCGAGGAATACCATTCGATGCGTTGATAATTGCGGTCAGTGCATTATTATCGAACACTTCCTGATGACATCCTACACCATCTAATTTTTCTTTTATATAACGTTTTGCCTCTTCTTCATTTAGATTTTCTAAATTGTGTGACATGATTATACGCTGCCTTAATGGTTCATGGCTTGATAAGCGCAGCTGATTGTTTAACTGTGGCAATCCAACCAGTAATACGACTGCATAATCTTTTGAATCCATTTCAAAATTGAACAGTATTTTTAAATCATTCAAGATTCCGCTTTTCATATAATTGGCTTCATCAAATATAAATACAGGTGTAATCCTTTTTTCACGTTTGTATTTTTCTATAATTGTCTGAATGGCTCGGAAATTGTCGACTTTTTTATAGTATGGTTCGATTCCAAGATTCAATGCCATCTGTCTGTAGAATTCTATAACAGTAACTGTAGACAGTGATATATATACTACCTTATAGGCGGCAGGATTCAATTCGTTTGCCCATTGTCTTACGCTTGTTGTCTTGCCTCGGCCTGCACCTCCTGTCAATACGCCAAAGCCTTTTGTCTGCAGAAGATAATTCAATCTGAATTTCACTTCTTTATATTCATTTGTTTCTACTAAAACATCTTTTCCATTTTTTATAAACGGATTGATTTCCAATCCATATCTTCCTGTATAATTCATTATTGTCCTCCCAGTTCGCTAAGTTTCAGTTTATGTCGATGCATCGTTGCATTTTTATTTTTATCCAACAGTTGAATAGGTTCCAACTCTTTTGAAATAGAATCTACCACATATACTTTTTTCAAATCTGGTGAATAACGAATCAATAGTTTCTGTCCCTGATATTTATAGTTTACTTCATATTCCTTTTCGTCAATTACAATCACACTGTCATTAGACACTTTACGTTCGATTTCAAGTAAAAAGCTGCGTTCAACCTCCTGATCAGACATTCTAATAATCAATGTACTTTCTGAAAAGAAACGTTCCATCGGTGATTTTCCATTCAATGATGAATGAATGCGTTGATTATATTCCTGTACATAGGCAAACAATGATTTTCTTAATTCTTCAATATCTTTAAAATCATTCATACAAAGCTGTGACATCCACTGATCTTTCAATGTTCGAAACCAGCGCTCAATTTTCGCCTTTCCAGTTGGAGTTCGAGCGGGATTATAATGAATGATTGTTCCTATTCGTGCTGCCAGAAGGTTCATCTGACTGCTTCTGTAGTTGGCTCCATTATCAAAGTTGAATTTTTTTGGCTTTCCATATTTAATGACCGCTCCACGAATCACACTCATCAGATTCACAAAATTATCGTTAAAGAATATATCGATTCCGACAATCATACGACTTGCATCATCTATAAGTGCAATAATATAAGTCCTCTGCTTCTTTCCATCTACTTTTAGATAAGGACCTACACTTGAATCTCCACACCACACTTCGTTTATATGTTCACATTCGTATCGCCTCATATCTTTTATAGGTGTGATTCCTTTTGAATCCTTATATTTCTGCACAAATCGATTTACTGTAGACAAAGAAACATCTTTTTTTACGATTGTATTTGTGTCAAGAAGTCTCTGGTAGACTATCGTAGCTGGGAGTTTTGGGTATTCAGACAATATATAAATAATTTGATTTTGAACATCCCCATCTAGCTTACGATATTGATTAGAATCATTTCGTGGCTTTGGGATCAATCCATCAAATCCGAATTTTAAATACCGGTTATACCACCTTCTTACTGTATGAGGGTGCACCCCAGCCTTTGAACCTGCATCTCGAAAAAAATCACTTTTTGATTTGTACTTATCTATATTTCCAGATACAAATGGTGCAATAAATCCATACCTTTTTAAAGCTATTTCCTGTGCTGTTTTATGATCCATTATAAATTTTCCTCCTTACAGCGACATAATATACAAGGAAATGGCATAATTCCTCACACCTTATGTGGAGAGGGATAAAAAAATATTTTTAGTGCATTTAATCTGCATAAATTGTAATGAAAAAATTTTAAAACAGCTCTTAAAAAGATCAGGATTCAATCTCATACGTTCAGACATCAGTCGCTCTTTCCAGTACTTTTGAAACTGGGACCGAATATAATAATACGAATATTCATTAATTCCTTCATTCCATTCTATCCAGTCAATGAATTTATTAAGAAAGTCTGATTGAAGAGCTTTTAGATGAACTTCCAAAGCATATTGAGAATAAGGAACGATAAAATACAAAAGCACTGCATGAGTGGATTTACAACTCATACATTTAACACGAAGAATCCGCAAAGTGACTGAATGTTTTCTGTATTTAACTTTACGAGTATAATAGCCATGTTTTTGAAAATCATGATGTTTACATTTAGGACATATTAAGGAATACAGATTTAAAGTGTCTGTGAATTTTTTATACGATTCAGCATCTACCTGGTTGACGTTAGCCTTATAAACAGTTATCATAATCTTGTTCGTAAGAGCGGAGAGTAAAAAGAACTCATTGGCGTGCGTTGGTTTTACTCTCTTTTCTTTTTCTCACTTTCTATAAGAAATATTATAAAAGTCATAACACATAATTTGAATAAATTTTATTCAAACTTGTGCTATGACTTTTTCATTTAATGTGATTAGATTATTCACTTTCATATTCAAATAATTTGGCAATCAACAATGAAGGTGATAAGTTTCCGACGCTGGAAGAGATTATGTCGAGGCACTCAGAATTCAGCACGATGATGCCGTTTCGTAATGAAAGCATGAATGTTCTTGTGGCAGAGCAGGTCATCCGGCAGGCGGAAGATTTTCATATGATTCCAGGCAATAAAAAGAATCATTGCAAAGTACTGAGGTGCTGTCCGGAATGCCTGGCTGAAGACATGGCAAACGGGAGACGTCCCTATATCAGAGCGTGGCATTCGCTCCATGGTGTAACAGCCTGTGCAAAGCATGGCTGCAGGTTACAGATTTACTCAATCTATGACAGCGATAAACCGGTTGTTCCAGCAGATGAAGAAAGCCTCCGGTATGCGAAATTCCTCTACCAGGTTTATCTGCATCAGCCAAAAGTCACGTTAGATGATATAAAAGACCTGCTTGCCGGTACGAAGACCGGACGATTGATACTGGACAGGCTGACAATTAACTGCATTATCAAAGCTTTCTGTGAAAAGTATGAGCCTGACGAGTTCATAGAGCAGATCAAAGGAAGAGAAAAAGAAGGATGTCAGATTGCAAGCAATACATGTCCGCACTGCGGGACGATTTACCATTCCTTCGGCCTGGCCAGGTCTTATGGATATGAATGTCCGATATGCGAGAGGAAATATGATGGCCTGGAGCTGCTGCAGAAAAGAATAGATCTTTCCTGGAACGGAGAATACGAGGTGACTGGATACGAGGATGAAGCTCATGTCAGAATCCGTCACAGACCATGCGGAAGGGAATATATACTGCCGCTGAATGCTCGTGGTCTTACAAAAAGACAGTTATGTGACAAGTGCAATTATAAGTATCGGGACAGAATCGGCAGGAAAGCCACAATGAATAGTGGTGAAACATGCAGGATTATTGCTTATCGGTCTTCGATGGATTTAGATGTAGAGTTTGAGGATGGAGCTATTGCCAAACACACGACTTATACGAATTTTAAGTTAGGAATGATCGCCCGTCCCGATGACACACCTGAAGAACAGGCAAAGCGCAGACTTGGAGAAAAGAGAACCATGAACTGCGGGCTTGAAGCTGAGATTATTCGGTATGGAGCTTATGCCGATATTGATGTTAGGTTTGAAGATGGCTATATTGCCAGGCATGCAGCATATAAAGAATTTTTAAACGGGTCCATCAGGCCTCCGATTGATCGTGTCGGAGAAACAGGTATTATGAACAATGGGCTCAAAGCTACAATTATTGCATATCGAAAACATATAGATATGGATGTTCTTTTTGAGGACGGTTCGGTTGCGGAGCATATTGATTACAAAAATTTTACGGAAGGGCGTGTTGCAAGGCCGCAGGACTCCAGAAGAAATAGAGGGAAGTTCCGTATCGGCGAAAAGAGAATTATGAAATGCGGACTTGAAGCAGAGATTATTTCGTATCGTAAAAGCGATGATATGGATGTGCGATTTCCTGATGGTGTGATTGTAAAGAATGTACAGTATACGAATTTCAAACGAGGGATGGTAGGGCATCCGTAAGACGAAGACACTGGCAAAAAGCTGGTGTCTTTTTTGCTGTATGGAAGAAATAAGTATTTGGGATATTCTGACATATATATGGGGTAAGAACAAATGTAAAAAGCGAGGGATAACTTATGGCAACAAAAACAAATAGACTTGGCGAGACCCGAATGATGAACTGCGGAATGGAAGCCACGATTATTCGATATGGGAAGTATTCAGACATTGATGTTCGTTTTGAAGATGGAGTTATAGTAGAACATAAAAGATATAGAGCATTCGAAAATGGTAATATCGCTAATCCAAATTTTAATCCACGTCTTGGTGAAACCAAAATGATGAATTGTGGTATGGAGGCTACAATTATTCGATACGGAGGTTCTGCGGATATTGACGTTCGTTTCGAAGATGGGATTGTGGCAGAACATAAAGCGTATGGCCCATTTAAAAAAGGTGAAATTGCTAATCCAAACATTAAAACTTCTGCTGAAAATTGTCTTGGCGAAACTCGAATGATGAACTGTGGTATGGAAGCTACTATCATTCGATACGGGGGATATAAAGATATAGATGTGCGTTTCGAAGATGGAACTGTGGTGGAACATAAAGGATATAGTGCATTTAAAAGAGGTGAAATTGCCAATCCAAACGTTAAAACATTTGCTAACCGTCTTGATGAAACCCGAATGATGAATTGCGGTATGGAAGCTACTATTATTCGATATAGTAGACGTGACGATATAGACGTTCGTTTTGAAGATGGAACTGTCATAGAACATAGACAATATAACCAGTTTGAAAGAGGTAATATCGCCAATCCAAATTTTAAAGCTTCCCGTCTTGGTGAAACCCGAATGATGAAATGCGGGATGAAAGCTACTATTATTCGATATGGGAAGTATACAGACATTGATGTTCGTTTTGAAGACGGAACTATCATAGAACATAGACAATATATCCAGTTTAAAAAAGGCGGAATCGCCAATCCAAATTTTAAAGCTTCTGCTGAAAACTGTCTTGGTGAAACTCGGATGATGAACTGCGGAATGGAAGCTACAATTATTCGATATAATACAGGCAAAGACATAGATGTTCGTTTTGAAGATGAAACCGTGGTGGAACACAGGGGGTATGGAAATTTTAAAACAGGTGGAATCACTCATCCGTTAATCAGTTTAAATAACGGTTCCAAAGACTTCCACGGTTTTATCTGTAAACGAGGTTTTATAGATGAAGACAGAACTCTTTATGAATGCATCTGTAAACATTGCGGTCTGGAGGACGTTTTAACTCCTCAGGAAATGATGGAACATGAAAAATCAGAACATGGAGAGGACAAATAAGCGTTTGGGATATTCTGACATATATAGGGTAAGAACAAATACATAAAAGCTAGACTTGGTGAAACTAAAATAATGAATTGCGGTATGGAAGCTACAATTATTCGATATAAAGTTCTGCCGTTCATCGAGCTTTTTTTCTACGATGGAGATTATCTGACATATTATAAATGAAGCATAGAAAAAATGGAGTCAGAAAAAGGAGGAAACGACTATGATTACAACATAACGCAACAAAAACGCTGGAAGGATTCTAATATTCTGTCAATCGTGAACTGGTTGACGATACAAATAATATTTTGTA
>OICL01000309.1_pt1 | contig 28883 bp, 25 predicted proteins | sample 1581231 | NCBI WGS metagenome assembly OICL01 (sample SAMEA3882542, study PRJEB24775) | human gut metagenome | biome: human-associated habitat; feature: intestine environment; material: feces | place: Netherlands | collected 2009/2010 | reverse complement strand
CTTTGAGGATTGGTATTGGGAGGGTATGCAGGGCAATGATACAGATGATGTTCTGACAGAATCAGTAACGAACAGCTTCAATGACGAGCTGCAGAAAAATCTCACAGCGAGAACACGCTATACAGTGTCCTCGGCTATCAGCACATCATTTGACGACCTGACGCCTACCGTAATGAAGAGTAAAGTGAATTGGGCTATGCTATTTACTTCGATCGCCATTCTGGCATTTGTGTGTCTGCACGCCTGCCTTATGATAGGCATAAATCCAAAGGCGAGAAAATATGCCAAAGCAAAGCCGTGTTCTGACGCAGCTCAGGAAAAAGCCTGCGAATATTGCGGCTATACCTATGTCGTAGACACCTGTACAGAATGTCCGCATTGCGGAGCGCCTATCCCACCAGAGGATCAGCCTGGGCACGATTTACTTGATAAAAAAATCACCGCCTGAGAAGCTATTTCTCTCAGGCGGTTTTGTTTGTCATTTTTAGCCGTACATCTCTGTCTGCTCAGCATAGCTGTAGATTATCTCGGAGTCAGGGTCAATGGCAACTCCCTTTGCGTGGAAAAGCTCTGTTATGGTAACGAACTCGTAGCCCTGTTCTTTGAGGGCAGGGATTATCTTATCAAGGGCTTCAACTGTCTGAACGTTTCCGTTCATATCGTGAAGCAGGATAATTCCCCCGTCCCTAGCCTGTGCAAGCACCTTTTCAACACGCTCCTCAACGCCTATGGCATTGTTATAGTCCTCTGCGCCGTATCCGCATATAAACGGCATATCTATAACGTCAAACATTGTCTGGTTCACCGCAATATATGGCAGACGGAAAAACTGTGGACGTTCGCCAACAGCCTCTTCCACCTTGTCAGAGGTAAAGTCTATCTCGGCCTTTATTTCCTCTGCGGTCATTTTTGTCATGTCAGGGTGGCTCTGAGAGTGGTTTTCAATGTCACAGCCCATGTTGTAAGCACTCTTCATGACCTCTGCACTCTCGTCTGTGATGTTGTTTCCGATAACGAAAAACGAAGCCACAATGCCGTGTTCTTCAAGCTTGTCAAGAACAAGGGGAGTTGTGTCAGTGTTAGGGCCGTCATCAAAAGTGAGGGCTATCACTTTTCCGTAGTCAGACTTGTCACGAAGCTGTCTGCGCTTATTCTGTGAACTGCTGTCCTCAGCCTTTGAGCTTTCTTGTTCCAGACTGCTGTTTTCACCAGTCCCACAGCCCACTCCCATAGCAAGACTGAACGCCACCGCACCCATAAGAATAGTCTTAAGCACCTTTTTCATAAGATTTTCTCCTTCATATTTATTATCTCTATGATAGCATATTCCCACTTGATTTTCAATAGAATTTGATGATAAAGCAACAAAAAAACGAGCGGTCAAAAACCGCCCGTCAAATGTCTTTTATTTTTCAGAATGTTTCTTGTCCTTGAAGAATTTTCTGTATATTGCCACTGTTATAACAGCATAAATCGTTCCCGTTAGAACGCCTGCGATAACGTCGAATGGATAGTGTACACCAACATACAGCCGTGAGAACGCAATGAGTGTTGCCACTATAAGTGCAGGCACGCCATATTTTTTCGGCATCTCCATGAACATTACCACCGCCACTGCAAAGGAAGCTCCCGAATGTCCAGACGGGAACGAGTAGTCCGATTGTGCCCCTATTATCCTGTTAAGCCCCTCGACCACCTCGTAAGGTCTTGTTCTGGCAATAATGTTTTTGAGAATGATGTTGTTTATAAGAAAAGTCACCGCAAGGGAGCATGAGCACACGATGCCTGTTGTTCTAGTCTTTTTCAGTATGAGAAGTAAAACGCATATGCCTATCCATAACGCAACTCCGTTTGCAAGATATGTTATGAACTTCATTATGGGGTCGAGCCACCCTGCACGCAGGTTGTCCTGTATCCATAACAGTATGTCGCCGTCTAGTTTAAGTAAGGTGTCTAACATTTATCCTCCTGCCATTTATGTAAATCTATCTCTTGAATATATTTACATCAAAACTGACAAGCCCGTCAAAAAACGAGCCTGTCCTTTGTGTATTAATGCTTTAGTTCATATTTTCGCAAATTAATATTATGATAAGTTCATTTTCGTGTATAAAAAGCTTAAAATCATGCGCGATACCCTTAACAAATTCAATTTGCATAGAAATTTGATTTCCAATTACAGCTTAACAGGCTCTATCTTCCAGATGTTTTCTGCATAGTCCTTGATAGTTCTGTCAGATGAGAACTTTCCTGCATTAGCAATGTTCAGCCAGCTCTTCTTAGCGAATGCAAGCTTGTCCTTGTAGTCTGCGTTGACCTTGAGCTTTGCCTGAACATAGCTTTCAAGGTCGCCAAGAACATAGTAGTGGTCAGGAACGTGCCAGCTTGCACCGTCGGTGAGCGCCTTGTAAAGCTCCTTGAAGCTGCCCTCCTCGTTGGACGGAACGCCACCGTCTGAAAGACTGCCGTCAATAAGCTTGTCAAGAACACGCTTTATCTTGTCGTTTGAGAAAAGTATCTCCCTAGGGTCATACTTTGGCATTATCTCAGCCAGCTCCTCTACTCTTGCACCGAAGATGTAGTTGTTCTCCTCGCCTGCCTCCTGAACGATCTCAACGTTAGCTCCGTCATATGTTCCAAGCGTAACAGCACCGTTGAGCATAAGCTTCATGTTGCCAGTACCGCTTGCTTCAGTGCCTGCAGTAGATATCTGCTCGGAAACATCAGCCGCAGTAACAAGCTTTTCCGCATAGGAAACGTTGTAGTTCTGTACGAAAACCACCTTGATAAGATCCTTTGTGTCAGGGTCAGCGTTCACAAGCTTGCTTATCTCGCCAATAAGCTTGATGATAGCCTTTGCTCTGCGATATCCCGGTGCAGACTTAGCACCGAAAATAAATGTTGTCGGTGTGAAGTCCTTTATAGAGCCGTCCTTGATGCCATAGTAAATGTAAAGTATAGACAAAGCGTTAAGGAACTGCCTCTTGTATTCGTGCAAACGCTTGATCTGAATGTCAAAAATAGTGTTCGGGTCGATATCAACACCGTCATGCTCCTTTACAAAAGCGGCAAGGCGGTTCTTCTGAGCCTCCTTAACAGCCATGAACTCGTTGAGCACAGCCTCATCATCAGCATATTTTTCAAGCTTTTTAAGCTCGTCCAGGTTCTTCACCCAGTCTGCATTGCCAAGAAGCTTTGTGATAAGAGCGGAAAGCTCAGGGTTGCAAAGTGCGAGCCAACGTCTTTGTGTGATACCATTGGTCTTGTTCTGAAATCTCTCAGGATAAAGCTCATACCAATCTTTAAGAGCGTCCTTTTTCAGTATCTCAGTGTGGATAGCCGCAACGCCGTTTATATAGCTTGAAACATAGATAGCCATAAATGCCATTTTTACCATGCCGTCGCCAACAGGGGAGAGCTTTGAAATATATTCTCTGTCCTTTTTGAGAGCGTACATATCCTTTATAAAACGCTCGTTTATTATAAGGATATATGTGTAGACCTCAGGCACTACCTTTTCCACAAGTCTGCAATCCCACTTTTCAAGAGCCTCAGCCATGATAGTGTGGTTTGTGTAGTTAAAGACCTTGTGGGCAATCTCAAAAGCCTTGTCAAAGTCATAGCTATGCTCAGCACAAAGCTGTCTTATAAGCTCTGGCACAGCGATAACAGGGTGAGTATCATTGAGCTGGATAGTAATATAGTCGCCAAGGTTGTCAAGAGTGCCGAACTTAGCCAAATGCTTTTTGAGAATATCCGTCACAGAAGCGGAGGAGAAGAAATATTCCTGTTTAAGTCTGAGTATCTTGCCCTCTTCACAGTTATCGTTAGGGTAAAGCACCTTTGAAATGTTCTCAGCGTCATTTTTAGCCTTTACGGCACCGTCATAATTACCGCAGTCAAACTGAGCGAAGTCGAAATCCTCCACGCTCTCAGCCTGCCAAAGTCTGAGTGTGCCAACGTTCTTAGTGCCAAAGCCGATAACAGGCATATCATAAGGCACAGCGTAAACAGTCTGGTCGCCGTATTTAACGACTACCTTGTCATTTTCGCATCTCTTAGACCAAGGGTCGCCGTACTTAGTCCAGTTGTCAGCTTCTTCCTTTTGGAAGCCGTCAACTATCTTCTGCTTGAAAAGACCGTACTTGTATCTTATTCCGTAGCCGTCCAAAGGCAGGTCATGAGCGGCGGCGGAATCGAGGAAGCAAGCGGCAAGTCTGCCAAGGCCACCATTGCCGAGAGCAGCGTCCTCTATTTCTTCAAGGTCATTAAGACTTCTGCCGTGAGCCTTCAAAAGCTCGTCCACCTCGTCAGTGATACCAAGGCAAAGGAGATTGTTATAAACGGCTCTGCCCATAAGGAACTCCATAGAGAGATAGCAGGCTCTGCGGCTGTCAAGGTGAGCCTTTCTGCTGTTCTCCCAATCGCTGTCAATAAGCTCCATAACAGTAGCCGACAGGCTTTCGTGGAGCTGCCAAGGCAGAGCTTTTTCAACGCTCGTGCCAAACTTCTTTTTCAGGTCTTTACTAAGTTCGCTGTAAAACAGTTCTTTGTTCATTGGTTTTTATCCTTTCTGATATTTTATGTATTCTATTGCATTTTGTACTTTGTTATTATCCGCATAACGTATGGTATTGGCGAACATTGTTCGCCCGTCAACTTTGCGTGGTTGAGCTTCTGCGGGAAAGCCGCGCATGAGGCAAACGGCCTGCGGGCGAGCAATGCTCGCCCCTACAAAGCCCCATGCAAAAACATCCCGCAGGGATATTTTTGCAAAAAAAAACTTTTCCCAAAAAGGGAAAAGTCAAAAAATCACACACAAAGCAGCGACGGGAAAGAACACTGCGCCGTGATTTTTAAAGACAGAAATAAAACGCATCATCCCGGCACACTCCTTCCTATGGATTTACCTAAGTTTAACTTATTGTACCATGCAGGGACGGCGGTGTCAATGCAAACGGGCTTTTTGCAAAAGTAAGGATTTTATAGATTTTTGCGCTGACTTTTGGAGGATTTGACAAAATCCGCAAAAATCCGCGCGCGGCGCGTACAGCATTGCACTTTGTCCGGCTTTGTGGTATATTTATAATAAGTATGGTAAATAGGAAGAGGAACGAATTATGGGCCTTTGGGAAGATGCAAAAAATATCCGCGATAAGGACCCCGCCGCGCGCAATGTGGCGGAGGTCATCATCCTGTACCCCGGCTTTCATGTGTTGGTCACGCACAAGATCGCACATTTTCTGTACAACCACCGGTGTTTCTTCCTGGCCCGTTTTGTCAGCCAGCTGGCGCGTCACCTGACCGGCATCGAGATCCATCCCGGCGCCAAGATCGGGCGCAAGCTCTTTATCGACCACGGTATGGGCATCGTCTTTGGTGAGACGACGGAGATCGGTGACAACTGCACGATCTACCACGGCGTCACCCTGGGCGGTACCGGCAAGGACACCGGCAAGCGCCATCCGACGCTGGGCGACAATGTGCTGATCGGCGCGGGCGCGAAGGTGCTGGGCCCGGTCTACATCGGTGATAACGTCCGCGTCGGCGCGGGCAGCGTTGTGCTGAAGAACCTGCCCGCCAACGCCACTGCCGTCGGTGTACCCGCGGAGATCGTCCGCGTTGGCAATATCAAGTGCTGCCCGGCGGACGATCTGGACCAGCAGGATCTGCCGGATATTGTCAACCAGCGCATCTCCGAGCTCGAAGCCCGCCTGAGCCGCCTGGAAGCCGAAAAGCAGGGTGAGTTCCCGCCGGATAAAAAAGAATAATAAAAACGCACGCCGTGAAATTTACGGCGTGCATTTTTTGTCAGTATGGCTTCCCCCTCTGGGGAAGCTGTCAGCGGCCCCGCCCGCTGACGGATGAGGGGCAAACTTACCGGGAATTTCCCACTGACGGGCAATAGGGCAAACCCGTCCCTCATCCGCCCTCGGTCGGGGCCTCGGACACCTTCCCCCACGGGGGAAGGCAACCAACTCATTTCAGATTCCGCAGATCCCCGCTCTCGCGGAAATCCTCGTAATCCAGCGACAGCGACGGGCTGTAATAGGGGTCGTGCAGAATATTCTCCCGCCCGTGCACGGCGTAGAGACGTTCATGCTCGGCGTCAAAGCGTGCTTTTTTGGCGGGGTCGTTCTCGTCGGAGCCGCGGGACTTGCTTTCGTAGTGGTAGAGCTCGGCGTATGGCGTCCAGACAATGCGCCAGCCCGCGTCGCGCACACGCAGGCAGAAGTCCACATCGTTGTAGGCAACCGTGAACTCCTCATCCAGGCCGTGCAGCTCGTCGTAAACGGCAGTGCGCACCAGCAGGCAGGCCGCTGTCACGGCGGAGAAATCCTGCACCGTGGCCAGCCGGAACATATACCCGCTGCCGCCGCGCTTGTGGTACTTGTGGCTGTGCCCGGCGTAGCCGCCCAGCCCCGTGATGATGCCGGCGTGCTGGATCGTGTCGTCGGGATAGTAGAGCATTGCCCCGCAGAGGCCGACGCCGGGCTGGCTGCACTCGCCCACCATCTGGGTGAGCCAGTCGCCGTTGATGACCTCGACGTCATTGTTGAGCAGTAGCAGGTACTTGCCCGCCGCGTACCTGCGGCCAAAATTGTTGATGCGGCTGAAGTTGAAGCCGCCCTTGTAAGTCACGACCCGCGCGCGGTCATACCGCTCCGGCAGTTTTTTGTAGTAGGCCGCTGTGGCCGGGTCGGTGGAATTGTTCTCGATGACGATGACCTCGAAATTCTCGTAGGTCGTTTTGGCGTAGATGCTGTGCAGGCATTTTTCCAAATCGTCGGTGTGGTCCTTGTTGGGAATCAAAATTGACACGAGCGGCTGCGGCTCGGGAATGTCCCACACCACATGGCAGGTGCCCGGAAATTTGCCCGGCTCCACCCTGCCCTGCCGCCCTGTGGCGGCCAGATGGTCGGCCACGGCCTTTTGCGCAGCCTTTTCCACATAGGGCTTGGCCGCCGTGCCGCCGCTGGTGGACGCTGCGTGCACGCGCCAGTAATACAGCACCTGCGGGATGTGCAGCGGCTTGGCTGCGGGGTCACGGCGCTGCATTTCGTCGATGAGACGCAGGAATAAGTCGTGATCCTGCGCGCCGTCGCAGGCCGGGCGCTCACCGCCGACGGCGTCAAACAGCGATTTTTTGAACACGGCCAGATGGCAGATGTAGTTGACGGCCATCAGGTACTCGGGCGCATAGTCGGGCTTGAAGTGGCCGACGCGCGGGTGCTCGGGCGTTTTCTCAAACAGGGCCTCGTCGCTGTAGGCAAACGCCGCGCCGCTTTCGGCCAGCGCTTTGCTCATGCAATAGACGGCATGAGGCGCGAGCATGTCGTCGTGGTCGGCAAGGGCGAGATACTCACCCGCTGCGAGCTTCGCGGCCTCGTTCGTATTGGCGGCAATGCCCTTGTTCTCGATTTTGGCGTAGACGATGCGCTTGTCCTGCGCGGCGCGGGTGCGGACTGTCTCGCCCACGTCAGCGTGCGCATCGTCGGAGGCGTCCACCAGAACCAGCTGCCAGTTCGGCGCGGTCTGGGCCTGCACGCTGTCCAGAAATTGCTGCAAAAACTGCGGCGGAGTGTTGTACAGCGGCGTTAGAATGCTGATGGTCGGCCAGCCGTCGGCGCGGGCGGCTGCGTCGGCACGCTGGGCGTCCAGCGTATGCTTTGACGGCAGATACCGCGCACGTTTGCCGAAGAACCGCCGCTTAAAAAAGCCGACGGCCCGCCCGGCCATGACGCCGACGCCCTGTTCTTTCGTCAGCGTCCGCGCATAGCCGAACAGTTCTTTGATGCGTTTCGTTTCAAGGCTCATGGGATGGCTCCTCATAAAAGCAGTCTTTGTGCCAAAGGCGGGGGTTGGTATCGATGTATTGCCAAATTTGCGAGTACCCTTGCTCCGTGCGCACAATATGGTCATGGAAGGATTTTTGCCAGATAGGGTGGGAAAGCCGTTTGGAAACTACACCTTTAAACTGCTGTATAACGGTAGAGACTGTAGGGGCGACCATTGGTCGCCCGCCCTGCCCGTTTTGGACTAGCAGCAACAAATGAACGTGGTTCGGCATGACCGCATATTTCTCTACCGAAATGTGCGGATAATGGGTCGGAATTTCAAAAACACACTGCTCTACGATTTTTCCCGCTTCGGATAAGGCGGGCGGGTGCTGCGGGCGAGCAATGCTCGCCCCTACATCCTCGACTTCCGTGAACGTATTGCTATCCCACAAAATCTTCTGCCGTCCATGCGTGCAGATTGTGATGAAATACGCGCCGCTTTGGGCGTAATCATACTCCGTCAGGCGGTTGATTTTTCGCTTCGGCTCCATCACTTCAACCCGAAATTTTCAAACAGATTGTTGAAATGGGGGTTGTAATAGGGGTCGTAATTGTCGATATACTGCTGATATTTCGCGTAGAAATTCGCTTTTTCGCGCTCATACCGCTTGGCGTTCTCGCTTAAGGTATCCAGGCCGCGGCTCTTGCTCTCATAGTGGTAGGCTTCGGCGCGGGGCGTGTAGACATTCAGCAGCCCCTTCTGCCACAGCTTTAGGCAGTAGTCCACATCGTTGTAGGCGACGGCAAACTTTTCCTCGTCCAACCCGCCAAATACGCGGTACAGTGATGCCTTTGTCATCAGGCAGGCGCCGGTCACAGCCATGTAATCCTGCGTTGTGACAAGGCGGTACATATCGCCGACGGCGGTGCGGGGGTAGCTCTTGTGGCTGTGGCCCGCGCTGCCGTTGATGCCCATCAGCACGCCCGCGTGCTGGATCGTGTCGTCGGGGTAGTAGAGCTTGGCGCCCACCGCGCCTACGTCGGGCCGCTGGCTGTAGCTGAGCAGCTCGCGCAGGAAGTCGGACGACAACACCTCAATGTCGTTGTTGAGCAGCAGCAGGTGCTCGCCCTCGGCGAACGTCGCGCCAAAGTTGTTGATGGCCGAGAAGTTGAACGCGCCCTTGTAGTAGACGACGCGGCAGTCGGCAAAGCGGCTGGGCAGTGTCTCGTAATAGGCAAACGTTGCCGGGTCGGTGGAGTTGTTCTCAATGACGATGACCTCAAAATTGTCGTAGCCCGCGTTTTTGTACAGGCTCGTCAGGCAGCGGTCCAGGTCGTCAATGTGGTCTTTACTGGGGATCAGTACGCTGATTTTCGAGTGGCCGGTCAGCTCGTACCGCACCTGAAATGCGCCCGGCGCGTCGGGCACGGCCATGGCGTGGCCCGGCAGACCGAGACGTTTGAGCTGCGCGTCGATGGCGCGTTCCCCCGCCGCGACGGCGTAGGGCTTGGCCTCCATGCCCGCGGCGGTGGAGCCGGCCGCGGCACGCCAGATGTAGAGCACCTTCTTGATATGCTCGATGCGCTGTGCTTTTTCTGTCAGGCGCAGGATCAAATCATGGTCCTGCGCACCGTCAAACTCCTTCGACTCATACGCGCCCGCCGCGTCCAGCAGCGGACGGCTGAACACCGCCAGATGCGTGATAAAGTTGACCCCGCGCAGGTAGTCGGGCGCAAAGTCGGGCTTGAAGTGGTAGCCGCCCAGCTCCTTCAAATCGGCGGAGAGAACGATTTCATCACTATAGACAAAATCCGCTCCGGTGTTTTGTATCGTCTGCACAACCTCGAACAGCGCGTTCGGGTAGAGCACGTCGTCGTGGTCCAGCAGCGTGATGTACTCGCCGTGCGCCAGCGCAAATCCGCGGGTCGTGTTGAGGGCAATGCCGCCGTTTTCAATCGGCTCATACACAATCGTGCCGGGCACAGCCTTGGGCAGGCGGCGCTCCAGCCGCTTGTCGGCGTCGGATGCGTCCACCAGCACCAATTCCCAGTTTGTGTAGGTCTGCCTGACGACGCTTTGCAGCATCTCGTCAAACAGCTTGGCGGGCGTGTTGTACAGCGGCACGATGATGCTGATCTTCGGCCCCTGCAGGTGCGCGGCGCGCTGGGCCTTCAGCTCCCGGCGCAGCGGAACGTCGGCGCGGTGCCGCCAGTCGTCGTGGTGCATCGCCAGCCCGACGCGGAATTTCACATCGCGCCAGAGCTGCTCGGCCCCCTGCTCCCGCAGGGTCTTGACGCTGCGCCCCGCGAGCTCCCGCAGGTGGGCGGGGTTCAAAAGCCGCCGCGCCATGCCGCCGACGCTGTCCTGTACGGCCAGGTCTGCAGGGCGCTCGTTGTTCGGTTTCGTGTTCTCGGACATAGCTTATTCCTCGGTGACTTTGGCCGGCATGGCGTCCTTTTTCTCGAACCTTCGGTACTCGGCGGTAATTTCCTTCGTTGCGCCGATGCGGCGCAGATGGCCGTGGTCGAGCCAGGCTACCTTGTTGCACATACGCTCGATCTGGTCAATGGAGTGGCTGACCAGAATGACCGTCGTACCGCCGGACAGCAGCTCGGCCATGCGCTTTTCACACTTCTCCTGAAACAGGAAGTCACCGACGGACAGGATCTCGTCGGCAATCAGGATGTCGGGCTTCGTTATCGTTGCCACGGCGAACGCCAGACGCGCGACCATGCCGGAGGAGTAGTTTTTCAGCGGTACGTCGAGAAACTCCTGCAATTCGCTGAATTCGACGATGTCGTCGAACTTTGAGTCGATGTACTTGGGCGTGTAGCCCAGCACGGTGCCGTTTAAATAAATGTTTTCCCGTGCGGTCAGGTCCATGTCAAAGCCCGCGCCCAATTCGATCAGCGGCGCAATCGTACCGTTGACCGTGACCTTGCCCGCGCTGGGCTTGTAGACGCCGGAAATTACTTTCAGCAGCGTAGACTTGCCGCTGCCGTTCAGGCCGATGAGGCCGTAGAAATCACCGGGCATAATATCAAACGATACATCGTCCAGTGCGAAGAACTCGTCAAACCGCACACCGCCGTGCAGCAGCGCGACGAAGTACTCTTTCAGGCTTTCGTGCTTTTCCTTGGAGAGGTTGAAGCGCATCGAAACATGGTCGATGGAGATGATGGGTTTCTGCTCTGCCATTTCGATGCCCCCTTACATGTACAGGACGAACTTGTCCTGATTCTTTTTGAACACCCAGATGCCGAGGCCCAGGCTCAGCGCGGCACAGAGGAACGGAATCAGCACCATGTTGGGGGTTAGCCCCTCGCCCCACATGACGCAGGAACGCACGGCGGTGATGTACCAGTAGATGGGGTTCAGGTTGATGACGTACTGCATCCAGCTTTCCATCTGGCGCGGGTCGTAGAAGATGGCGCTGCCGTAGACAAGCAGTGTGCAAAAGACCTCCCAGATATGCATGATGTCACGCACAAAAACGTAGAGCGTGGACAAAATCAGCCCGATGCCCAGACTGAAAATAAACAACATCACAAGGGGATAAATGGCCAGCAGCACAGTCCCGATCGAGATGTGCGACCAGGTCAGCAGCGCGACGATAAACAGCGCCACGAGGCTGAAAAAGAAGTTGACGAGCGCAAAGCAACACTTTTCCAGCGGGAAGATGTATTTGGGAATATAGACCTTGCGCAGCAGCGGGCCGTTCTTCAGCACGCTCTCCATGGCCATGGTCGTGCTCTCGCGGAAGAAGTTGAACATCAGCTGGCCGATGATAAGGAACAGAGGAAAGTCCTCGATGCCCTGACCGCGCTGGTTGAACAGCGCACCGAACACGGCCCACATGACCAGACAGGTCAGCAGCGGGTTCAGCACGCTCCACGCCACGCCCAGCACGCTGCGGCGGTATTTCAGTTTGAAATCACGGGAAATCAGGTTTTGCAGCAGGTAACGGTATTTCCAGAAGCCTGCGAAGGTGTCTTTCAGTTTCTGCACGGTTTACCCTCAATATTTCTCAAAATATTCGAACTTCTGGGCGGCAAACGGGGTGTGCTCCTTGTCCTTGGCGCTGGTCTTGTGCTCGCAGCCGCAGTCGGGCCACTGCACGTTGACCGTCGGGTCATCATAGGGAATGCCGCCCTCGGCGGTGGGGTCGTAGACGTCGGTGCACTTGTAGCAGAACTCGGCCACATCGGACAGCACGACAAAGCCGTGGGCGAAGCCCTCGGGGATCCAGAGCATCTTCTTGTTGTCGGCGGACAGCGTTGCGCCCACCCACTTGCCGAAGGTCTTGCTGTTGGGGCGGCAGTCGACGGCGACATCGAACACCTCGCCCAGGGTCACGCGGACGAGCTTACCCTGGGTGTGCTTGGTCTGGAAGTGCAGGCCGCGCAGCACGCCCTTGGTGGAGCGGCTCTGGTTATCCTGCACGAAGGGTTTGTCGATGCCCGCTGCGGCGAACTCGTCGATCTGGTAGGTCTCCATAAAATAGCCGCGGTCATCGCCAAAAACAGTCGGCTCGATGATCTGCACGTCAGGAATATCGGTCTTGATGAAATTGAACTTGCTCATGGTTTGGAATCTCCTTTTTATATTTCATACGTCTAATACATAGCGATACAGGATATATTATACTCTATTTCACTGCGCCGGGCAAGATGGCGGAAAAATTTTGTCGCTGCTGTAACAACAGGACGGCTTTTCCGTCTTGTTAATTGTAGGGCAGATATGGTATGATAGCCCGGAAGGTGGTGTGCAGAGTGACAAAACGCGAAGCCCGCGCATGGGCCAAGGCCCGGCGCACGGAACTGGATATGGCGGCTGTGGGCCGCGGCATGGCGCAGGGGCTGTTCAGCCTGCCGCAATGGCAGAGTGCCGGGGCAGTGCTGGCCTTTGCGGCCATGCCGGATGAGCCGGACACGGCGGAAATACTAAGACGCGCGCTGGCCGACGGCAAGCGCCTGCTGCTGCCCCGCGTGCGGAGCAAAACCGAGATGGACTGGGTGGAAATACCGGCATTGCGCCTGCTGCGGCCCGGGGCGTTCGGCATTCAGGAACCGCCCGCCGACCTGCCCGCCGCCGACCCGGCGGGATACGCCGCGGCGCTGGCCCTTGTGCCCTGCCTGGCCGCCAGCCGCGACGGGGTCCGGCTGGGGCGCGGCGGCGGGTATTATGACCGATTTCTGACACACTATAAGGGAGCGGGGCTGCTGCTCTGCCCCGAGGCCCTGCTGCTGGACGAGCTGCCCTGCGACGACTGGGACGCACGCTTTGCGCCCGAGAATATTCTGACCGAGAAAGGAATTTTACGATGAAAAAGCTGCTTTTTGCAACAGCCCTGCTGACCGCCCTGTTCCTGTCTGCCTGCGGCAGCCAAAAGGCTGACAGCAACGATCTTGCGAACCAACCTGCCACAAGACCCGAGGAAGGCGCGGAGCTGGACCCGGAGTTCAGCGTTGACGACGAGGATACCGGTGAGACCGCCGAGGCGCAGCCGGACGCGGAGCTGAGCGAGATGGTGGATGCCATTTATAACGTCCAGCCGGTTGACCTGATGGGCATGGAGACGGTGGCCATCGACCTGACCGACGAGAGCTGGTACGGCTATCTGGCGGGGCTGACCGCGGACAATGTGGACAAGGTGGATGCCGCAGTAGTCAGCGAGCCGATGACCGGCAGTCAGGCGTACAGCCTGGTGCTGCTGCGCCTCAAGGACAAGGCCGATGCCCGCGAGATCGCCGATTCGATGGAGGAAAACATCAGTATGCGCAAGTGGGTCTGCGTGGAGGCAGATAAGGCCCGCGTGGTCAGCTTTGATGATAAGCTGCTGTATGTCATGGCAGACAGTGAGCTGGTCGATGCCGATCTGGTGGCGGATGCTGCCGCAAAGGCCTTTGGTGCGACATTTGATGTCGATGATTCCCTCGTCAATGAGGACGAGAGTGAGCTGCCCCCGGAGCTGCTGTCCGCCCCGGCTGTGGCAGACTAAGCGATACAAAAAAACAAAGAGCCGTGCCCTTTGCGGGGCACGGCTCTTGTTGATTACAGGCGGAATCAGGCCTTGGCAGCCTTGATCTCCTTGATCAGCTCGGGAACGACCTTGTACAGATCGCCGACGATGCCGTAGGTGGCAACATCGAAGATGGGGGCGTTCTCGTTCTTGTTGATGGCGATGATGTTCTCGGAATCCTGCATACCGGCAACGTGCTGGATGGCACCGGAGATGCCCAGTGCAACGTAGATGCGGGGATGCACGGTCTTGCCGGTCTGGCCGACCTGGTGGTCGGCAGACAGCCAGCCCTCATCGGTGACGGCGCGGGAAGCACCGACAACACCGCCCAGAGCCTCAGCCAGCTCCTCGGCCAGCTTGATGCCCTTCTCGGGGTCAGCGGAGATGCCGCGGCCCACGGCGACGACAACGTCGGCACCGATCAGGTCAACGAGCTTCTCGGCGCTCTTCTTGATGTCGAGCACCTGAACATGGATGTCGTCCGCGGTCAGAGCGGGAGTGACGTTCTCGACGACGACCTTGTCAGCACCGGCCTGATCGAACGCCTGCATCTGCATGACGCCGGGGCGGACGGTGGACATCTGCGGGCGGAAGCGCGGGCAGATGATGGTAGCCATCAGGTGGCCGCCGAAAGCGGGGCGGGTCATCTTCAGGTTGGTGTTCTCCTCAAACTTGGTGTTGTCCACATCAATGTTGGAGGTGGTGCGCAGGAAGTTCTTGTACTTCTCGACATCGACGTCCAGATGGGTGCAGTCGGCGGTCAGACCGGTGTGCAGACGGGCTGCGCAGCGGGGGCCGAGGTCGCGGCCCAGGTTGGTCGCACCGATCAGCATGATCTCGGGCTTCTTGTCCATGATGAGGTCGCACAGCGCCTTGGCATAGCCATCGGTGGTGTAGTCCTTCAGCAGGGGGCTGTCGATGTTGTAAACGCGGTCAGCGCCGTAGCCGCCCAGCGTCTTGAGGTCAGCCTCGGCCAGGCCGCTGCCCATGACAACGCCTGCCAGCTCAACGCCCAGGTCATTGGCCAGCTTGCGGCCCTCGCTCAGCAGCTGATAGCTGATGGACTGGATCTCGCCCTCGCGCTGCTCGCAGAATACCCACACGCCCTTGAAGGCGGCGGTGTCCATTGCATTGAATTCAGCCATTGTTCGTTTCTCCTTCCTCAAATCAGGTGCTTGTCGTTCAGGATGCCGACCAGCTGGGCAGCGTCCTCGACCTTCATGCCGGCGCCCTTGACCGGAGGAGCAAAGGACTTGTAAACGTTCGTCGGGGAGCCCTTCAGACCGATGGTGTCGGTCTCGATGAGCGGATCGTCCTTCAGAGCGTTGTAATCAAAGACCTCAAGCGGCTTGTCGTAGCACTCGAAGATACCGGAAACGCTCATGTAACGCGGGGTGTTCAGCTCCTTGATGCAGGTCAGCAGGCAGGGAGTCTGGACCTTCAGCTCCATGTAGCCGTCCTCGAGCTGACGCTTGACGGTCAGGCTGTTTCCGTCCTTCTGAATGTCGGTGACATAGGTGACCTGGGGCAGATGCAGCTTCTCGGCGATCTGGGGGCCGACCTGAGCGGTATCACCGTCGATGGCCTGACGGCCACAGAAAACGATGTCCTCGGGGCCGACGCCGATCTTGTTGACGGCTGCGGCCAGGATCTGGGAGGTAGCGAAGGTATCGGAACCGCCGAACTCGCGGCCGGAGACCAGCACGCCGCGGTCAGCGCCGCGGGCCATCAGCTCACGCAGCATACCCTCTGCCGGCGGCGGGCCCATGGTGACGACGACGACCTCGCAGCCGGTCTCGTCCTTCAGCTGCAGGGCGGCCTCGACGGCGTTCAGGTCGTCGGGGTTGGTGATGGTAGCCATGGCAGAGCGATCCATGGTGCCGTCAGCCTTGACAGCGACCTTGCCCTGCGTATCGGGAACCTGTTTGACACAAACGATTGCTTTCATTACGTCTGTCCTCCTTACTTCAGCAGCGCGCCGCCGATGACCATCATCTGGACTTCGCTGGTGCCCTCGTAGATCTCGGTGATCTTGGCATCACGCATCATGCGCTCGATGGGGTAATCGCGGGTGTAGCCGTAACCGCCGAACAGCTGCAGGCAGCGGCGGGTCACGTCGCTGGCGGTGCGGGCGGCAATGAGCTTGGCCTCGGCAGCCTCAACGCTGTAGCGGACCTTCTGGCCGTTCATGGCAGCCTGCTTCTTCTGGGCAGCTGCGTAGACCAGATACTTGGCAGCTTCCACGCGGGCCTTCATCTCGGCCAGCTCGAACTGGGTGTTCTGGAACTGTGCGATGGAGCGGCCAAACTGCTTGCGCTCCTTGACATAGGCGACGGTCTCGTCGATGGCGCCCTCGGCAATGCCCAGAGCCTGGGAGGCGATGCCGATACGGCCGCCGTCCAGCGTAGCCATGGCCAGCTGGAAGCCCTTGCCCTTCACGCCCAGCAGACGATCCTTCGGGATGATGCAGTCCTCCATGATGAGCTCGCAGGTGGAAGAACCGCGGATGCCCATCTTGTCCTCAGCCTTACCGACGGAGAAGCCCGGGTCGGTGCGCTCCACGATAAAGGCGGAGCACTGCTTGGTGGGACGGCCCTTCTTGTCGGGCACGATATCGGTGACAGCAATAACGATAAAGACGTTTGCGTAGCCGGCGTTGGTGATGAAGATCTTGGAACCGTTCAGGATCCAATCACCGGTCTCGGGGTCCTGCTTTGCAAAGGTCTGCTGACCCTGTGCATCGGTGCCGGCACCCGGCTCGGTCAGGCCGAAAGCACCCAGCCACTCGCCGCTGCACAGCTTGGGCAGATACTTTGCCTTCTGCTCGGGAGTACCATTTTCATAAATAGGAGCAGCACACAGGCTGGTGTGAGCAGAGACGATGACACCGGTGGTGCCGCAGACCTTGCTCAGCTCCTCAACAGCCATGACGTAGGACAGGACGTCGCCGCCTGCACCGCCGACGGACTTCGGGAAGTAGATGCCCATCATGCCCAGCTTAGCCATCTTCTCGACGGTCTCCTTGGGGAAGTACTCCTCCGCGTCGACCTTCTTGGCGAGGGGCTTGACTTCGTTTTCAGCAAACTCCTTGTACATCTTCTGGACCATTTGCTGCTGTTTAGACAGAGTAAAATCCATTGATAAAACCTCCATATACTGGGGCCGGGCTATACTGCCCGACCAAACAAACGCGGCCCGGCACGGTTTTGACCGCGCCAGGCGCGTAAGTTACTGAATTACAGGGCGTCGACAGGGGTCTTGGTGCGGTCTGCGTTGTAAACGTAGAAGCCCTTGCCGGTCTTGCAGCCCAGGTTGCCGCCGCGGACCATCTTGCGGATCAGCGGGCAGGCGCGGTACTTGCTGTCACCGGTCTCCTTGTACAGAACGTCCATGATGGCCAGGCAGATGTCCAGACCAACAAAGTCGCCCAGCTCCAGGGGGCCCATCGGGTGGTTAGCACCCAGCTTCATAGCGGTGTCGATACCGGCGATGTCGGAGACGCCCTCCATCTTGATGAAGGCGGCCTCATTGATCATCGGGATCAGGATGCGGTTGACGACGAAGCCGGCAGCCTCGTTGACCTGGACCGGGCTCTTGCCGATCTCGGTGCTGATCTTCTTGATGGTCTCGACGGTCTCGGCGGGGGTGTTCACACCGGCGATGACCTCGATGAGCTTCATGCGGTCAGCGGGGTTGAAGAAGTGCATGCCGACCAGAGGACGGCTCAGACCCTTGCCGATCTCGGTGATGGACAGAGAGGAAGTGTTGGAAGCGAAAACGCACTCGGGCTTGCAGATCTTGTCCAGCTCGCCAAAGGTGGTCTGCTTGACCTTCATATCCTCGAAAGCAGCCTCAACGATCAGGTCGCAGTCAGCGCACAGATCCTCTTTCAGGCCAGCGGTGATGGCAGCCATGCGGCGGTCAACCTCAGCCTGATCCAGCTTGCCCTTGGCAACCAGCTTGGCGTAGCCGGCAGCGATCTTGTTCTTGCCGCCCTCGGCCCACTCCTGCTTGATGTCGCACAGAGCGACGGTGAAGCCCTCAACCTGTGCAAATGCCTTTGCAATGCCCTGGCCCATAGTGCCAGCGCCAATAACGCCTACCTTCATAGTAAGTACCTCCAAATTTTGTTGTTGCGGGGCTGTAGGGGCGGGTGCTCGCATCCGCCCGCGGGGCGTCGGGGACGCCGCCCCTACAAGATTGTAGTTGAATTTAGTTATTCGTGAAAACCGGCTTCGGTTTCGGTTTCTCGCGGCTCAGGAAGCAGCCCATGCCCTCGACCTGGTCGTGGGTCTCGAAGCAGCCGCCGAACAGCTTTTCCTCGACCTCAACGGCCTTCTCAATGGGCAGGCTGATGCCGCCGTTGATGGCCTTCTTGCAGTTGCGGACCGCAATGGGAGCATTCTTGGCGATCTTGCCGGCCAGCTTCAGCGCAGCGGGCATCAGCTCCTCCTGCGTGTAGACGGCGTTGACCAGACCAATGCGCAGGGCCTCGTCTGCCTTGATGTTCAGGGCAGAGTATACGAGCTGCTTGGCCATGCCCATGCCGACAAGGCGTGCCAGACGCTGGGTGCCGCCGAAGCCCGGGGTGATGCCTAAGCCCACTTCCGGCTGACCAAAGACGGCATTGTCGGAGCAGAGGCGGATGTCGCAGCTCATGGCCAGCTCATTGCCGCCGCCCAGCGCGAAACCGTTGACAGCAGCGATGACGGGCAGCGGGAAGCTCTCGATCATCAGGAAAACGTCGTTGCCCAGCTTGCCGAAAGCCTCGCCCTCGGCCTTGGTCATCGTGGACATAGAGCCAATGTCGGCACCGGCCACGAAGCTCTTGTCACCGGCACCGGTCAGGACGACGCAGCGGACGGTGTTCTGATCGATGGCCTCAAAGGCAGCTTTCAAATCCGCCAGAACCTCCGGGTTCAGCGCGTTCAGCGCCTTCGGGCGGTCAATGGTCAGGACAGCAACGGCGTCCTGAATCTCAGTAGTAACAAAGGACATTATGTATTCCTCCGGTAATTACATTTCAACGATGGTGGCGCAGCCCATGCCGCCGCCGATGCACAGAGTAGCCAGGCCCTTATGAGCGCCGCGATGCTTCATGGCGTACAGCAGGGTGACGAGGATACGGGCACCGGAAGCGCCGACGGGATGGCCCAGCGCAATAGCGCCGCCGTTGACGTTCAGCTTGCTCTGGTCGAAGTGCAGAGCCTCGCCGACGGCAACAGACTGAGCGGCAAAAGCCTCGTTGGCCTCGATCAGATCCATGTCGTCCACGGTCAGGCCGGTCTTGGCCATGACCTTCTTGGTGGCGGCGATGGGGCCCAGGCCCATGACCTCGGGCTCAACACCGGCCAGAGCACCGGCGACCCAGGTAGCCAGAGGCTCAACGCCCAGCTCCTTGGCCTTCTCCTCGCTCATGACGACCAGAGCAGCAGCGCCGTCGTTGATGGCGGAGGAGTTGGCGGCGGTGACGATGCCGTCCTTCTTGAAGCAGGGCTTCAGCTTGCCCAGAACCTCCATGGAGCTCATGCGGGGACCTTCATCGGTATCAAACACGGTGTCGCCCTTCTTGCCCTTGATGACAACGGGAACGATCTCGTCCTTGAAAGCGCCGTCGGCAATAGCCTTAGCGGCCTTCTCCTGAGAATGGAAGGCAAACTCGTCCAGCTGCTCACGGCTGATGGGGTTGTAGCCGTACTTCTTCTGGTAGGTCTCGTTGGTGCAGACGTTCTCGGCGGTCATGCCCATGTGCATGTTGAAGCCGGTGGCATCCCACAGAGCGTCGTTGACCATCGTGTCGACCAGCTCGCTCTTGCCCATGGGGGAGCCCATGCGGTAGCCGTAGCGGCCCTTCATCATGGCAAACGGAGCCATGTCCATGTTCTCCATGCCGCCTGCAACGACGATGTCGGCATCGCCGGCCTCGATCATCTGGGCAGCCATGTTGACGCAGTTCAGACCGGAGCCGCAGACGACGTTGACGGTGACGGCGGGGGTCTCGATGGGCAGGCCGGCCTTCAGGGAAGCCTGACGAGCGACGTTCTGGCCCAGACCGGCCTGGATGACGCAGCCCATGTAGACATGGTCGACCTGCTCCGGCTTGACGTTGGCGCGGTTCAGAGCCTCCTTGATGACGATGGAGCCCAGCTCAGCGGCAGGGACATTGGCGAGGGTGCCGCCGAACTTGCCAATGGCAGTACGGCAGGCGCTGGCGATGACGATCTTTTTCATAAGTAGCCTCCTAAAAATTCTCTCTTTGGATGGACTATTGAGTAACAATTTATTTTCAGGCCGACGGAAAACGCGGCTTGAATGCGGCTTTACAGCTCCCCTGCCTCGCGCTTGGCAATGAGCGCACGCTCAACGTTGCGGGGCACAAAGCGGGAAACATCCTGCCCGTAGTGGGCGGCCTCCCGCACGATGGTGGAGGAAAGATAACTCCACTTGATGGCCGTGGCCAGGAACACCGTCTCGATCTCGGGCATCATGGCGAAGTTCGTGTGGGCCAGCTGAATTTCATTTTCGAAATCCGTGACCGCGCGCAGACCGCGCACCATGACGGTAGCGCCCTTCTGCTTGGCGAAGGTGACCGTCAGCCCGTTGAAGGAGTCGATCTCGACATTCGGGATGTTCTTGCAGGCATCCCGCAGCATGGCAACGCGCTCCTCTACCGTAAAAAGCGGGGTCTTGGCGCTGTTGACCAGCACCGCGACGATCACCTTGTCAAACATACGGCTGGAGCGCTTGATAATATCGAGATGCCCGTTCGTGACGGGGTCGAAGCTGCCGGGATACATGGCGATGGTGGGCATGGGTGGTGAACCTTTCCGGTTGGATTTGCGCCTTACTTGTTAAAAAATAAACAACATAAGGGGTAAAGCAAGGCACCGACGCCGACGCTGGCTCTTTGGGGCTTCTCCATTGGGTCAGAAATACGGCGGCAAGGTGCCGCTGCGGGCCGGTGTTTCCCGAACCGCTACTATAGTTTTACCATCTTGTTAAGGTTTTGTCAATGACGAATTTGTTAAAATTCGGTCAGGATTTCGCAAACAGGAGGATTTCCTACCTATTTAAATATAGGCAGACACAGAAAAGGCGAAAAAAAGGCGAAAAATATTTTTTGATGCCGCGCTCCCCTTCCCCCTCTTGACCCACGGCGCATAACGTGTTATTATTTTAACATACGGGGCTTTTTTGAGAGCGGCCCCGCCTTTGGAAAGAAGCAAAACGAGGTGCTGTAAAATGAATTTTGAGGACCTGATCGCGAAAGTAAAGACCTGCGGCAAGCAGAAGCTGGCCGTGGCCGCCGCCGAGGATGACGCTGTTCTGGAGGCTGTCGACGCCGCCCACAAGCAGGGCATTGCCGACGCCATTCTGGTCGGCGATGAGGCTGCCATCCGCAAGATCGCAGCCGAGCTGAACATCGACCTCTCCGACTATGAGATCATCAACGAGCCTGACAAGGTGCAGGCCTCCCTCAAGGCCGTCAAGCTGGCCCACGACGGTGTGGCCAACATGTACATGAAGGGCCTGCTGGACACCAAGACCTTCCTCAAGAGCGTGCTGGACAAGGAAGTCGGTCTGCGCACCGGCAATACGCTGTCTCATGTGGCTGTGTTTGAGGTCAAGGGCATTGAGCAGCTGCTGTTCCTGACCGACGTCGCCTTCATGACCTACCCGACGCTGGAGGATAAGGTACATATCATCGAGAACACCGTCGCCGTTGCCCATGCCTGCGGCGTCGAGTGCCCCAAGGTCGCGCCGCTGGCCGCCGTTGAGGTCGTCAACCCGAAGATGCCCTGCACCGTCGATGCCGACGAGCTGCGCAAGATGAACGCCGAGGGCAAGATCACCGGCTGTGTCGTTGACGGTCCCCTTTCGATGGACATTGCCATTGATCCCGAGGCTGCCCACCACAAGGGTGCCCAGGACCGCCCGGCTGCAGGCCATGCGGACATCCTGCTGTTCCCCGACATTCAGGCCGGCAACCTCGTCTACAAGACGCTGGTCCACACTGCCGACTGCAAGAACGGCTGCATCCTGACCGGTACCAAGGTCCCCGCTATCCTGACGAGCCGCTCCGATTCCTTCCAGACGAAGGTCAACTCCATCGCACTGGCCGCTGTGGTCGCAGCGGGGCTGGATCAGTAATTGTAAAAAGCCTTCCCCATCGGGGAAAGGTGGCCGAGCTTAGCGAGGCCGGATGAGGGCTGTACCTGCTGTGGCTGGCCGTTTGCGGGCAATCACGGAGAGGCCGCCCCTCATCCGCTTCCCCCAAGGGGGAAGCCAAAGAATTTTAAAAGGAGACGTTACCAATGTCCATCAAAACCCTGGTCATCAACCCCGGCTCCACCTCCACCAAGGTCGGCGTGTTCGAGGACGAGACCCTGCTGTTTGAAGAAACGCTGCGCCACCCCACCGAGGAGATCGCCAAGTACGCCAGCGTCATCGACCAGAAGGACTTCCGCAAGGAGATCATTCTGGACTTCCTGAAGGAGAAAAACTGCGACCCCAAGACCCTGAACGTCATCGTGGGCCGCGGCGGCCTGCTCAAGCCCATCCCCGGCGGCACCTACGCCGTCAGCGATGCCCTGCTGGCTGACCTGAAGGCCGGTGTGCAGGGCCAGCATGCCTCCAACCTGGGCGGTATTCTGGCCCGGGAGATCGGCGATTCCCTGGGCGTGCCCAGCTACATCGTTGACCCCGTCGTTGTTGACGAGCTGACCGATAAGGCCCGCATTTCCGGTATGCCGGAGCTGCCGCGCCGCTCCATCTTCCACGCGCTGAACCAGAAGGCCGTTGCCCGCCGCTTTGCCAAGGAGAACGGCAAGCGCTACGAGGATCTGAACCTCATCGTCATCCACATGGGCGGCGGTGTCTCCGTCGGTGCGCATGACCACGGCAAGGTCGTGGATGTCAACAACATCCTCGACGGCGAGGGCTGCTTCAGCCCCGAGCGCAGCGGCACCGTGCCCGTCGGCGACCTCGTCAAGATGTGCTTCAGCGGTAAGTACACCCAGAAGGAAGTTTATAAGAAGATCTGCGGCAACGGCGGCTTTAACGGCTATCTGCACACGAACGATGCCCGTGAGGTCGGCAAGATGGCCGAGTCCGGCAACGCGCTGGCAAAGCAGGTCTGGGAAGCATTCTTCTACCAGATCGCCAAGGACGCCGGCGCTATGGCCGCTGTCCTGCACGGCAAGGTCGACCAGATCATCCTGACCGGCGGCATTGCCTACAACCCCTTCACCGCCAAGACCCTGACCGAGTACCTCGGCTGGATCGCCCCTGTCACCACCTACCCCGGCGAGGACGAGCTGCTCGCCCTCTGCCAGGGCGCTCTCCGCGTCATGACCGGCGAGGAAGAGGCTAAGAACTACTGATTCCAACATAAAATAAACCGCACCGCCGCTGACGAGCCAAATCGTCAACGGCGGTGTTTTTGTATGCTATAGTGCTGCGGTAGGGGCCGGGCATGCCCCTACCGCGCGGCAAACCGGAAGTGGTCGGCGTCCTCGACGCCCCGCGGAGGGGGCAAGACCCCTCCCTACGGAGAACCCGAGAACGGCAGGCTGTAGGGAGCGGTCTTGACCGCTCCGGGCAGTCTTGCGCCTGCCGCAGCGTTCCCGGGAGGGGGGTGAATCCCTCCCCTGCGGCTAAAACAAACGTACCAGCAATTTTTTGACAGCGGGTATCCTGCCTACCCACCAAAATACAACGGCCCCGGCTACGCGCAAAATAATCGCGTCTACGTCAAACCGGAACGGCGCGGAATCCGTGCGCACGAACAGCTGTGTAACTTCTATCACACAACCGCCCACTACAGCAAGCCAGACGGCGGCACCCGCCCCACGCCAGAGGGGTGAGATGCGCGGCAGCAGAAGAACTGGCAAGGAAAACACAAAAAAGTTCATCCAAAAGACAAAATGCCCGCGAAACGCATATCCGGAGCCGTTAAGATACCCTTGACCTGGAACGAGACAGAGTAGATATTGTGCGATTTGCCGAAATGGTACGAGATTTAAATTTTCCTGCCACGATGAGGCTTGCCAGAAATCCAACACAGGGAACGCAACACACCCGGCAAACGCTCCAGCAAAGTACAAATCGAGCAGCCACAGCCCAGCCACGGCCATAGCTGATGTACGACGGAAGGCTCGTACCTCGGTCAGGGCATCGGTGCAAAGCAGTCGCAGCAGCCAAAAGGCGGATGTTGTAAAAACAAACGGAAGAGCAACGAGTAATAACAGAGATTCTATGCTAAAGCCATGGATGCCCGCCCCACCTGTCAGAACCAACCGCAAAAATTGCAGCGTCAAGAACGCCGCAGCAAACAGCAGAAATCCGGCCAATACGGTGTAGGAACGGCGGCGGCACAATTGGGGGCCAAGTTCCCGCGTGTAGTCTACCAGCTGACGCGTAGTGCGGGCCTCAGCTTCAGCCGTCTGCATGGCAGGCGGCTGTAGGCGGCGTTCGCCAGCCAGCAGCTCACCTACGGTTATATCCAGCACGTTAGCCAACGGCAAAAGCAGAGAAACATCCGGCAACCCCTTACCTGTCTCCCAACGGCTGATGGCCTTGTCGGTCAGCTGGAGTTTATCTGCCAGTTGGCGCTGCGTCCAGCCCTTAGCGCGGCGCTCCGCTCCAATGAATCTACCGATTTTTGTGGCATCCATGTCTAAAACCTCCTTTTTGTTCTGTGCCCATTATAAAGAAAACGCGCTCATTTTGGCAACCTATGCTCCATAGAGTTGCTAAAACAAACGCGCTTTCGCTGAAATTTATTCGTTCCGGTTCTCGCTCTTCCCCAACTCCAGCTGCCGGAAGCCCTCGCCGTGGACCTCGTTGGATTGCAGCATGATGATGAAGCAGCCGGGGTCGATGGCCTGCACGGCGTGCTCGATCTCGTAGAGCTGCTTGTTGGAGCAGGCGCAGAGCACGACGTCCTTCGGCTGGCCGCCGTAGCCCCCGTGACCCTGCAAAATCGTCGAGCCGCGGTCCGCCACGCGGTCAATTTCCGCGCAGGCGGCCTTGCCGTCATCGGTCACGATCATGGCCAGCATCGAGGACGAGAAGCCGAACATCATCTTGTTGATGACAGCAGACACGATAAAATTAAACATGATACCGTAAATAATGGAATCAACATCCTGGAACACCGCACCGTTGAGCAGGATGACCGCCAGCGCCGCCGCAAACGTGATGTTGCCGAACGGCAGGTGCGGATGCCGTGCCTTGATGCCCATGGTGATGAAGTCAAGGCCGCCGGTGCTCGAGTTGTTCATGTAGATCAGCGCGTCGCCGATACCGCCGACCACGCCGCCGCAAATCGTCGCCAACAGGCGGTCCCCCTGGTAGACCGGCATCAGCGGCAGCAGATAGTCCGTAAAGATTGCAAAGAGCACCATGCAGTAGACACTGCGAATAAAGAACGATCTGCCGAGCAATTTATAGGTACAGAGGATGATGGGGATGTTGATGAGCACATTGCTCAGGCCCATGGGGATGCCGAACAGGCGGTATAAGATGGCGCAGATGCCCGCAATGCCGGTGACCGGGACCTCGGCGGCCACGGCAAAGCTGTAGATACCGGCGGCGGAGATGAAGCAGCCCAGGGTCTGCAAAAGCAGGTTTGTGTATTTGTTTTTCGTCATGGGGGACCCTCCTTAACAAAAAAGCCGGGAGCAAACAATGCTGCCCCCGGCTGAATTTTCAGGTTCAGACGTTCTTTTTGATCTTGGATGCGCTGTAGGTGTTCATGGCGGCGCTGTTCAGGTTGTGATCCAGCGCGGCACCGGCGGCGTAGAGCTCATCCTGGATGGCGTCAGATTTCATGCTGGTCAGCAGGTCGTACATGCTGTCCAGATCCTCGACGGTGTAGGTCTTGAACGGGTCGATCTTGCGGGCGACGAGAACCGTCGTGCCCAGGTCGATGGTCGTCCAGTGGTTCATACCGGCGGCATCCAGCGGGTCGGTCAGGTTGTTGTACTCGTCGCTGCCGTAGCTGCTCAGATCGCTGGGCGTGTACAGCTGGGATGCGGCGTAGTAGACGGCCTGGCTGGCGTCCATCGTGCTGCCCATGGCGGCCATTGCCTCGGGCACGTAGGTCATGGCGGCGGTGTACAGGGCGCTGCTGGACGCAGTCTCGGCAGTGGCAGTCTCGTTCAGCTCGGCCATGCAGCTCTCTGCCGTGGCCATGATGGCGGCCTTCTGGTCGTCATCTGCCATCGAGTAGGTGGAGTAGTTGACCAGAGGGAACTGGACGGCCTCGATGTAGTAGCAGTCGTTGTTGACGTAGTCGGTGTACTCGGCGTCAGTCACGGGGCTTGTGCCGTCGGGACCGTAAGTCATCTTCAGCAGGACTTTGGCCTTCTGGGCGTTGAGCAGGTAGGCCTCCACGCTGGACTTGCTGATACCGTTGGCGGTGTACAGGTCACCGTTGGAGCTCCACAGGCTGTCCGCAGTCTTGGCGGCCTCGGCGGTGGCAGTGTCGTCCAGCACGCCGTTCTGCTCGGCAAACTGCTTTTCAACGGCAGCATAGTACTCAATGGCGTGGGTCGTCAGCTGGGCAACGTAGTCACTGCCGACGGCGGTGACATCCTCGCCGTTGATCGTGCCGGTGCAGGTGGCCTTCAGCACGGCCTTGACGTCGGACGCGGTCTCGCCGGTGGCCAGCTCCGCAACACCGGAGGCGGTGTTGTAGGAGTTGTACTGGGCCAGCAGATAGATGCCTGCCGGGATCTCGACACCGCCGATGGAGCCGACGGTGGACGGCGCGGACATGGCACAGCCAGCCAGCGCCAGCACCATGGAAACAGCCATAGCAAGGCTGAACAGTTTGGTTTTAATGGAACGCATGAATTGGTTCTCCCCTTTATGATTGGCTTTGCGGCATAACGCCGCAGTATAAATGCTATTATACCGCATTTTTGCCGCTATTGCAAGCCCCGCGGGGGTGTGATATACTTGTGAAAAATGTGTGGGGGCACCTATGCAGGGGCCGCCTATATGCGGCCCGCAGTTTTCCCGTGAAAGGCCGACTGTTTTACACGAGCGGGCCCTACAAAACTACCGAGGAGATCCACTATGCTTTTGACCACTGAACTCGACAAATTGTCCGGTACCGACTGGCAGCTGTTTTTTGCGCAGGAGCGCGCAAAGCCGTACTTTGCGGAGCTGGATGCCTTTGTGACGGCGGCTGCGGCGGAAAAAACCGTCTACCCCGCGGCGGAGAACATTTTCGCCGCGTTCCGCGCCTGCCCGGTGTCGGCGGTGCGGGTCGTCATTCTGGGGCAGGACCCCTACCATGAGCCGGGTCAGGCCATGGGGCTGTCCTTCTCGGTGCCGGACGGCTGCAAGGCTCCGCCGAGTCTGCGCAACATTTTTAAGGAGCTGGAGGCCGAGCTTGGCCCAGGCTGTGCCGCACACACCGACCTGACGCTGTGGGCGCGACAGGGTGTGCTGCTGCTGAACACGGTGCTGACCGTGGAGCAGGGCGCGGCCAACGCCCATGCGGGCCGCGGGTGGGAGACGTTTACCCGTGCCGCGCTGGAATACGCCGCCGCCCACGGCACCGCCCCGCTGGCCGCTGTGCTGTGGGGCAAGCCCGCGCAGAAGTACGCGCCGATTTTCAACAGGGCTGCCGCCCATCGCCCGGTGCTGGTGCTGGAATCTGCCCACCCCAGCCCGCTGTCGGCCTACCGCGGGTTCTTCGGCTCGGCGCCGTTCGGCAAGGTGAATGCGTTTTTAAAAAACAACGGTGCAGCGGAAATCGACTGGCGTCTGCCCGCAAACGCAACCCACGGTTGACAGATTGATGGGGTAACTGTATGGTGCGCAACCGGGGAATTTGGTAAGATAAGGTCAGAAAATTTCCGAAAATCCGTAGGGGCGGATTCCATATCCGCCCGCAAGGCCGGCAGCCGTTGACGGGCGCATATAGAATGCGCCCCTACGATTGCCATAAGGCTGCCAAGGAGGAGGCACACCATGACATTTTCCGATAAGCTCATTGCTCTGCGCAAAAAGGCGGGCTGGTCGCAGGAGGAGCTGGCCGAGCGGCTGAACGTCAGCCGCCAGTCGGTCTCCAAGTGGGAGAGCGCACAGTCGATGCCCGACATTGACAAAATTTTACAGTTGAGCAGTTTGTTCAGTGTGACGACGGACTGCCTTTTAAAAGACACGCAGGACGACACGCAGCCTGCCGCGGCACAGACGCCCTCTCCCCTGCCCCGGGTGACGCTGGCGCAGGCGGAGGATTACCTGACCAAGGCACAGGCCAACGCGCCGCAGATGGCGCTGGCGACGGCGCTCTGCATCGTCAGCCCCATTCCGCTGCTGGCGCTGGGTACGGTGAGGGAGCTCGGGCTGCTTGGTTTGGACGACAATCTGGCGGGCGGCTTGGGGATGATCGTGCTGCTGGTGCTGGTGGCTGTGGCCGTTGTGCTGTTTATGCAGTGCGGCGCGGCGGTGCGGGAATATGAGTTTCTGGAAAAGGAGCCCATCGAGACCGAGCACGGCGTGACAGCGCTGGTGCGGGAGCGCCGCGCCGCCTTTGCGCCGGAGTATGACCGGGCCAACCGCATTGGTGCGGCGCTCTGCATTCTGGCGGCAGTGCCCCTGTTTACGGCTGTGATGGTCGGTGTGTCGTTTTTGATGTCGATGTCCATCTGTCTGCTGTTGGTGCTGGTCGCCTGCGGTGTGTACGCCTTTGTACGGGTGGGCACGGTGCAGGACGCCATGGACCGGCTGCTGGAGGACGGGGACTTTACCCGCGGGCACAAGGCCGTGAAAGGGCGGCTGACCGCGCTGACCGCGGCCTACTGGCTGGTGGTGGTTGCCATCTTCCTGTGGTACACCTTTGGCCCCAACGGCAACGGCCAGCCGCAGTACAGCTGGTTCATCTGGGCCATTGCGGGCGTGGTCTACGCCGCGTGTGTGGTGGCGGCAAAGGCGTTTGTGCGGAAAAAAGTGTAAAGGCAACACCGCATAATTCCCGCCTTACGGCTTAAGCACCGCTCCGGTGGCTGCGGCACGGCATCTGCGTTGCCAAAATGCTCGATAATACACAAAGTATTAT
>OICL01000304.1_pt1 | contig 29243 bp, 28 predicted proteins | sample 1581231 | NCBI WGS metagenome assembly OICL01 (sample SAMEA3882542, study PRJEB24775) | human gut metagenome | biome: human-associated habitat; feature: intestine environment; material: feces | place: Netherlands | collected 2009/2010 | reverse complement strand
AGCAGACGATCCAACAACAATCTCCCCCAATTATCCGGCAAACTATCTGCAAATACTCCAAATAATCCGTCAAAATAATCTTTTGTCGGTACAAAAACCTGCTTTTTAAGGGGAAGTGAAAACGGACTGATCGGAAAACCATTTTCAATCCATTCTTCACTATATTGAAACGCAGCTTTATGGTCAGCTGTCATAGCCAGTGTTCCTACAAGTTTTTCATCATAAAATACCTGTAATGCATTACCTTCCCTCATTTATGACCTCCTGAATATCTTTATATGGAACATGCGTAAAAATATTTCTAAGCTCATCTGCAATATCCAAAGCCATGGCAATCTTTGTCAGTGATATCAATGATATCTGTCCGGTAGTTTCGAATCTCTTAATTGAACCATAGCTTACTCCGCTCATGGAAGATAATTTTTCCTGAGAAATAGAGCGTCGTTTTCTGATATTACGCACCCTTTGTGCAAGCTTCTGATCCAGTTCCTCTGCTGTTTCCCATACAAACTGTTCCATTTTCCCTCCTTGCTTTTTATTGTTTTATGGATATTATTTTATCCAAAATTTCGCTATTTCATTAAAATCAGACAATATTTTATCCGATATTATTCTATCATTTACTCTTTCATAAATCAAGCCTTTACCTATTCTTTATATATTATTGAAAATTTATTAAAAAAAGAAAAAGCACCTGATGTATCGTCAGATTTGTGATATACTTTATGTATTACTTACAGACTCCCGGGGGAAACAACTATGCAAAATATAATTCCCGATGAAAGATATTCTGTGGCTGACGAGGCCATTTTAGGTGCTTTTTTCAAATTGTTAAAAGAAAAGAAGCCTGACAGGATTACTGTATCCGACATCACTAAAACAGCTGGTATTGCCAGAAGTACCTTTTATAATCACTATCAGGACATCCCTTCACTGATCTCTGCAGTTGAGGATAAAACTATTCATGATGTTTTTTCCATTATGGAAAATTTCCAGCCAAAAAATGACCGGGATATCTGCAGTTCCTATTTTCTGACTCTGTGTCGGTACACTATGGAAAATCCTTTTCTGTCCGGTCTTTTGAGCACGCCTCATGGCAATGATCTGTTTGAAAAAATGCTGACTATGCTCCATCATTATGTTACAGAAACTACATCTAATTCCAGGCCTGACAGGCATACAAAAGAAGAAGTTTCCTATGTAATCACCTGCGCCATCGGCAGTACCATCGGCGTTCTCCACAAATGGAGCCGGGATAATTTTAATCTGGCACCGGAAGTGATCGCTGATATTCTGTCTGAGGTTTTTTTATCCGGTATGCTTCCACTTTTATCTTAAGCCTCTGTCTTATTCCAGAGGCTCATCAATCAGGACATCCTGTCTCCTGATCTTTTTTGTTGTGTTGCGGATAAACGGATTTTTGCGGACAACCAATCCTGTAATGCGGCGATAGGTGGGCTGATTTCTGTTATATTCATCCAGAAATGCCTGAAGCTGTGCCTGAATTGCCTCTGCATCCAATGCTTTCGCTTCCACAACAGCCTGCTCCGGATAGATGCGGGCGGTCAGTCCATTGTCCTCACCTGTGACGATCACTTCTCCTATCAGCGGATTCAGAGCCAGCTTATTCTCAATCTCCTCCGGAGATACATTTTCACCGTTGGACAGGATGATCAGGTTCTTCACACGTCCATTGATAAACAGATAACCGTCTTCATCCATATATCCCTTGTCACCGGTATGCAGCCAGCCATCCTTTAAAGTCTCTGCTGTCTCATCAGGCATCTGATAATATCCCTTCATAACACTGCTTCCCTTTACCAGAATCTCACCGTTTTCGAATCTGATTTCTGCATTTTCAAGTGGTTTTCCAATAGAACCCTTTTTATTGTTTTCCAGTGTATTATTGCTGATAACAGGAGAGCATTCTGACATTCCATAGCCTTCCAGTACTTCGACGCCATATTCTGCAAAACAGTCAATATAATATGGATCCAGATGTGCACCGCCTGTAAAGATAATACGCAATTTTCCACCGAATACCTTTTCTGCCAGAACTGCCTTCGGAATTGACGGATCAGCGGCAGCCAGTCTCTTATAAATAGTTTCGATCATCATTGGAACCATAAGCATAATCTCCGGTTTGAAAATATTCATATTCCTTACCATATGGAGCAGGGAATCATTGATGCAAAGAGTTGCACCCAGAGAGAATCCCTTCAGCCAGTCCATAACCAGGCAGAATGCGTGATGGATTGGAAGCACACTGAGCACGGCAGTTCCCGGTTCTGCCGTAATCTTTACTGCCTCAACATTGGAAGCCAGATTATTCTGTGTCAGCATAACACCCTTGCTCTTTCCTGTTGTTCCGGAAGTGAAAATGATGGTCGCAATATCCTCTGCATCCGGGCAGACAGAATCTGCTGATGCGCTCTTTCCTGCATTTCGAAGTTCACCAATACCATATACCTTTGCCGGTGCATCTTCTACCTCTTCCTGAAGCATCCACACCTTCTGAAGTTTCGGGCAGTTTTCAAGAAATGCATCCAGATATGGTTTAAGCTTCGGACTTAAGAAAAGAGCTACGGAATCGGAACGGTTAAGCAGATCGATCAGATCCTCACATGGAAGTGCGGCATCCAGCGGTACTGCAGTGGTACATCCGGTGATGATTCCCAGATAACTTTCCATCCACTCTACAGAACTGGTTCCGATCAGTGCAATATGTTTGCCCTCAAAGCCTTCTGCAAGAAGACCTTTTCTGGTGGAAACTACATTTTCCATCAGTTCGCCATAGCTTCTTTCCATAATTTCCTTTTTCTTGAGCCATTTTACTGCTTTTACTTCATCAAATTTACGTACACTTTCTTCTAATATATTTCTGATCAGCATATCTGTCCCCCATTATTTTCTGAACTGTTCAAGTTATGGATATCCTGTCAGGTACAAAATATCCTTGACCCTGACATCTTTATAAGTTTTGCTTCGAAAAAAATTACTGAAGTTCTTCCAGCAGATTTAAGGCTTCGCCAAGAGTTGTGATCTTCAGCACTTCGCTCTCGTCAAGTTCAAGATCAAAGGTATCCTCAAGCTCACCTAAAAAGGACATAAAATCCAGAGAACTGAAACCCAGATCCTCGCGGAATCTCATTTCATTATTCATTTCTTCCGATGCTACCTTGCTATACTGTGCTACGATATTTTTAAATTCCATTTCCTGATTCATTGCATTTCCTCCTGATATTGATTTAGTTAAACCAGTTCCATAATTTCGCCGATGCTCATATCCGGCTCTGCGATTCCCTTGAAAAGAATACGCATCATATAATAATAGAGCAGTTCCATATCATGTTCCTCCAGATGAGCAGTCTGGTAATGATAGGAGAAGTTCATACCTCCATCTTCTGTATGGGATACAGTCAGATACATCTTCTTGGTGGCTGCACCGTTTGCAAACCATTTTGCATGCTGACGGATAGTTCCAAGCATTTCATTCTCTACCTTCACAGTCATTGGTTGGTAAGTCAGATAACAGCTCTCATATCCTGTATGCTCCGGTGTATTGTATCTCTTTCTCATCTCATCCATAATAAATGCCGGATCGTAATTGCTGTGCATGTAGATACGATTCTGCATATTCTGGATCTCATAAGCAGCAGAAAGGAAATCTGTCTCCAGTGCGATCACTGTTCTGCATGGGAACATGATAGTTCTGCTTCCTCCTGAAGTCCATTCATCATGAGTAGAACGTCTGGATATAAAGTTCTGGATAGTGATATCTTCCTGTCCGTTATTTACCTTTGACAGATAGGTACGGATGCCAAGCAGAAGAAGGTTTGTCATAGACAGCTGATGGTTCATACAGAAATCAATCAGATTTTTAGTTGGTCCCGGCTCCAGATAATAATCCTTAACTGCCACAAACAGATCCTTCATCTCAATGTCAGAAGAACGAAGTTTTGGATTTCCATGACGTTTTCTTGCTTCCTCCAGTACGGACGGGCCCTGAATATCAGAATACAGAGGTTCGCCCAGTGCATCCAGCTGATCATCCCAGAATTTCTTATCTTTTGCAAAACGTTTCTCGTTGCCTGCTTTTGCAAGGTCTTTTTTCAGTACTGTCTCAAAGTCTGCCAGTTCCTGCGGATAGGCTGTTCCATATTTATAATAGGTATATAACTGAAACAGATCACCGATCATTACTACCAGACCACAGGAATCGATCAGTCTGTGATCCATATGTACAAAGAAACCATTATATCCTTCCGGCAGCTTCAGCATAGTAAACTCGCACATGGGAATGTCATCACCGTCAAAGGTTTCGTATGCCCACTGCTGCATCAGCTCGTCTGCTTTTGCAAGGCTTCCCATTCCTGACAGATCCTTGAATCCGATATCTCTTGGATCCTGTTTTACAAGGTATTGCTGTACATTTCCGTCTTTATCAGGCTTCGTAAAACGGATTCTGGTGCATCCGGAACGTTCTGTCTCCATCTGAATACATTTTTTTAATAATCCAAAATCCAGTTCAGCCTGTACAGACGCCACAACACTGACACCGGATACCTGCTGTGTACCGTAATCCATGATCCAGTTATGGTGCATTTTCTGTGCTGCTGTTAAAGGATAGTAGTTTGTCATACTTTATTTAACCTCCATCACCCGTTTTTTCTCTTTTCCCGGGTACAAAAACATTACATACTTGTTCAGTAGCCCACAGTTATTTTAAAAATAATGTACTGGCAGCTACAACATTACTTTTTTAATTACGTGACAAAAATAGCACAGATTTTTCCCAAATGCCAGTACCCTCAGCACTTAATGAACACTTTACATAAAATTGACCGAGACTTATCATGCATTTAACAAAACGCATCTGATAAGTCCCGGTCAGGGATTGTTGTCATTCGTAATCGCCTTTGGCGGTTGAAAACAGTCACATTATTTTTCAGAATTACTGCCATCATATTTCTCAAAAAACTCCATCACTGTACGCTGATACAGTTCCGGATCTGCATAGGCACTGCACAGATGCCTTGCTCCCTGTACAATGACCAGTTCCTTTGGTGCTTTGCACAGCATATAGTTCTGGAATGAATTGTTCGGGTACACATAAGTATCCTTCTCTCCATGAAAGAAAAGGACAGGTCTTGTATTCCTTTTCATAGCTTCTGTGGTATCTGCATCTTTCATACGAAATCCTGCCACAAAATGGCACAGACAGTCCATTTCCTTCAAAAGCAAAGGGATATAATGCAGATGGAACCAGTTGTCAGCCATATCCCGCATCTGTCTTTCCATAGACTGAAAACCACAGTCTGCGATCAGTCCCTTCACCTCTGACGGAAGCCTGTATCCGGATGCCATCAGTACAGCGGCTGCTCCCATAGACTGTCCATACAGATAGATTGGAAGCTTTTCTTTATTTCTCTCGGACACATAAATTGCCCAACGCTGCACATCCCATTTTTCCTTTGCTCCAAAGGTAATATATTTTCCTTCACTTTCTCCACAACATCGCTGTTCCATAAACAGAAGATTACATTGATGCTCATGGAGATATTTTGCCATAAATGACAGGGAACCAAATCTGCTGCCCCTGTAACCATGGCTTAAGATAACAAACCGCTTTGCATGCTCTGCCGGCAGATAGAATCCGTGGAGTTTTAATCCATCCACGCTTTGGATATAACAGTCCTGCATCTTCTGAGCCTCGCACCATGCCCTGCTCTCATCATATTCCTTTGCGTATCCGTTTCTGGGATGATTATCCCGTATATGAGATAATTCAAACCATTTCTTTCTTTCCTTTTTCCTTCCCCCTCTTTTGCAGCAGACCACCATGTTAAAAAAGCGCCAGCCAATCTCCATAATTCCCGAGAAAAAAAGCAATACTGCTGCTGACAGCTTACAAATTTTTTTCTTCATCTGAATTTCTCCTGTTCTTTTTTAGATTGATATCCAGAAATATTCATTCCTGCAAGATAAAATTCTATTTTATTATGCTCTTTTTTTCATAAAATAAAAAGAGCCGCCGATTTCTTTCCAGACTTCCCGGATTACGGAATCAGTCAAGCGGATATCCGCAATCTGCTTCGCTACTTGCTTATAACCGAATAACTGCTCCGCAGTTTATCGAGACATTTTTTTCTTGCAGTTAACAATATAAATTCCTGTGCAAACCAGAATCAGTGCTATCAAACTTCCAATATTAAATGCCTGCTTCACCTCTCCAAGCATCAGCGCAGACAAAATCACACTGCACAGGGGATTGACGAATCCAAAGATTGCAACCTTCGAAACATCATTCCATGCAAGCAATACAGACCAGAGTGTATATGCCACTGCTGAGACCATTGCCAGATAAAATATGATTGCCACACCTCCTGCTGTAACATTTCCCAGATGACCGCCCATTCCCACTCCTATCAGAGTCAGAACGATGCCGCCCATCGTAAACTGCGTTCCGCTCAGTACTACCGGCGATACTTTTCTGGAAAAAAGATTAATCAGAACTGTGGAAATTCCATAGGATAACTGAGCAATCAGAATAAATCCCTCTCCTGTCAGCTTAAACCCCATATCCAAGGAATTTCCCATCAGATTGATTACCACAACTCCCGCAAATCCCAGAACACATCCGGCAATTTTTCTGCCTGTCATCCGTTCACTCCGAAAAGCCAGACAGGACAGAAGAATTGCAATAAAGTTTCCAAGTCCGGTAATAATAGCGCCCTTGACTCCTGATGTATGTGCAACACCTATATAAAAGAAGAAATACTGTCCCACTGTCTGCGCCAGACATACCGGAACTGCGTATTTCAAAATTTCCCTGTCAGGAATCATCACTTTCCTTTCTTTAATGGAAGCAAAGATCAACACCAGAATCCCTGCCAACGTAAAACGAACTCCCGCAAAAACAATCTGGCTCGCAGTATCTGCGGAGTCTACCTGCATCAGACGATAGCCGGTCTTGATCACCGGAATCGCACTTCCCCACAAGATGCAGCAAACACAGGCAAGAAGCGCTACAATACCGGTTTTTGTTAATGTATTTTGTTTTTGTGTCATTTGTAGTTTTCTCTCTTTTCATTTGTATTTCTGTATTTCGCCTTTCCATTGTATCACAGATTTCTGAATAATTGTTAGTGCTTTTTGACACTTTCTTTATTTTTAAAAACACAAAATTTTACGGCATTTTGAGTAAGAAATCAAAAAGCAGAAATGTCTTTCACGAATAAAATCGCTTCAGACATTTCTGCTCTATCTGCTACCCTGTCTGATATACTTCAGACACAGGATAAATATACAATTGCCTACAATACAGAATCGATCAGTTTTCTTGTGTAATCCATCTTTGGATGATCAATGGTCTCATCCAGTGTTCCGCTCTCCACAGTCTTTCCATGATAAAGGACAAGAACTCTGTCGCAGAATGCCTGAACCAGTGCCAGATCATGACAGATCAGAATAAATGAGAGATTTTCTTTCTTTTTCAGTTCGATCAGTAACTCCAGAATCTGCTTCTGAACCGTCACATCCAGTGCACTGGTTGCTTCATCACAGATCAGAATGGACGGATTGACTGCCAGTGCTCTGGCGATTGCAGCTCTCTGGCACTGACCACCGCTTACCTGATGGGGATAGCGGTCTGCGTATTCTTTTTCCAGACCGCATCTTTCCAGAAGTTCTTCCACTTTTCTACGGGTTTCGGTACGGCTTATCCCCATATTTCTCAGGCTTTCTCCGATTCCGTCCCCGAGCGTACAACGTGGGTCAAAGGATTCCATTGGCATCTGAAATACCATCTGAATATCCCTGTAAATTTCCCGAAGTTCTTTTCCTTTTATATTGGTAATATCTTTTCCTTTCAGAATCACTTTTCCATCTGTAATACTTTCCAGATGTGTAAGCATCTTTGCAATCGTGCTTTTACCGGAACCGGATTCACCTACAATTCCCAGACACTCTCCCTGTTTTAATTCAAAACTGACATCATCTACTGCTGTTAATGTCTTTTTCCCGGATATAAATGTCTTCGTAAGATGTTCTGCTTTTAAAATCGTATCTGCCACCTGTCTGCTCCTCCTGAACTCTAGTCTTCATCCAAAGTCATTCCTCACTAAAAAACTTAAATATGTTCTCTCTTCAAATGAAGCACCGAATTCATCAACTTCTGCGTATACGGATCCTGCGAATGATCCAGAACATTTTTCGTTTCTCCATAATCCCTGACAGTTCCGTTCTGAAGTACCAGTATCCTGTCGGCCATCGCCCTCACCACACCAATATTATGCGTTACCAGAATCATCGCTGTCTGATATTCTTTTCGCATCATCAGAAGCTCCTCTACTACCTGTTTCTGCACTGTAACATCCAATGCACTGGTTGGTTCATCTGCAAGGAGAAGATTCGGATGCATGATCATAGCCGCACAGATACCCACACGCTGATTCATGCCCCCCGAAAGTTCAAAAGGATAACTGTCCAGCACACGTTCATAATCATCCATACCGATTTTCTTCATAATCTCCCTGGCACGTATCCGGGTTTCTTTTTTCGATATTTTTTCATGTGCAGATACAGCTTCATGTATCTGCACACCGATTTTGCGCACCGGGCAAAGCGCCGCCTTACAGTCCTGAAATACCATCCCGATTTCTGTTCCCAGATACCTGCGTAGTTTCTTCTCACTCATATCTGTGAGACTTTCCCCCAGATACCAGATATCACCCTTTGTCACCAGACCTTCCTCTCCCAGAAGTCCCATAATCGCTTTAATAATCGTACTTTTTCCGCTTCCGGATTCTCCTACAATTCCAAGGATTTCTCCCTGTTTCAGTTCAAAACTGACATCCTGAACTGTCGGTTCTCCATTATAGCTGATCGTAACATGATCTACTTTCAGCAAAGGATCTGCCATACTCTTCTCCTTTAAAGAAATCATTTGTGTTCTCCCGATTTTTACTGACACTCCCCACTATAGCAATCCTCTAAAATAAGGGGTTTCGTCATAGCATATAACTCTTACTGTACATCCAGATCCGCAGTAATTTCATAATAATCACAAGGATGTGCTGCCATTCCTGTTACATTGGCTTTCGTCACGATTCCCATGTTCAGATGTGAAACAAAGAAATACGCATCATCGTCCAGAATCTTCTGCTGAAGTTCTACAGCCAGTTTTCCTCTCTCATCTGTATCAAAAGTCTGATGAAGCTGCTCTGTCAGTTTCGTTACTTCGTCATTCTGATAATTTCCATAATTCTTAGAACCAGTCACTGTACTGCTGAAAAAATATTCCGGATCACCGGTAGGCGCTGTTGTTAAAGAGCTTACATAAACATCAAACTCTCCGTTTTCTGCATAAGTTCTGTGATCAGAGGTATTATTTACAGACACATCAATTCCAATCTCTTTCAGAGTTGCCTGTGCATATTCCGCAAGCTTCGGCTGCTCCAGACGTGTCGGATAAGTAAGCCAGTTAATAGTCAGCTTCTGTCCGTCTTTATCCACATAGCCATCACCGTCTGTATCTGTCCATCCTGACTCCTCCAGAAGTTTCTTTGCTTCTTCCGGGTCATAAGATACTGTTTCTACTGCATCATTTCCATAAGAAAAACTGCCCGGGAATGCTCCCTTTGCCGGGATTCCTCTTCCTTCCATGATCACGGAGCAAAATCCCTCTTTATCAATTCCCATTTCAATTGCCTTACGCACATTCTGATCCTGAACAATTTCGGAATCCATATTAAACTGTCCGAAGAAACAGCGGCTTGTAGCGCAGGAATTAATCGTATAATCCGGATTTCCGTCAAACAGAGAATAGTTATCATACTGAAGTCCATAAGTTCCCTGAATATCACCTGTCTGTAAGGCAGCAGTCAATGCACTTCCATCCGCAAAGGATTTGACTGTGATTTTATCTACATTCACCTCACCGCCCCAGTAATCCTCATTTTTTACAAGATCGATCTGAGTTGGTGTAACCTTTTCTGCAATATAAGGACCGGTTCCTGCTACATTAGCAGAGCCGCCTTCTCCCTGAATACCATAATCCATATCTATGATCGCACCGTACGGATCTCCCAGATAATTTATGATTGCAGGGCATGGTTCTGTAGTATAAATAGTAAGTGTAAGACCATCTGCTTCTATGTGATCGATTTTCAGGTCATATGGTGCACGGTCATGAACTGCGATCAGATCTTCCAGACATTCCTTTACAGCTTCTGCATCCATGGAACGTCCACTGGAAAATTTCACTCCGTCGCGAAGTGTGATCTTTACCGTAGTATCATCCACAAACTCATAATCTGTTGCAAGCCATGGCTCCACTTCCATATTATCGTTGTATTTAAAAAGAGTCTCTCCCACACCATAGCGGAGTGCGCTCCATCCTGAATAGTTATCATGTGGATTCAGTCCTGCATCTCCCATCTCTTCACTGTAACCGGTGGTTCCATATACAAATGTTTTCTCTCCATCTGCAAATACTGTAGTTGATAAACCTGCTGTCAACATAGCGCCTGTCAGTAATACTGCAAAAATTTTTCTTTTCATTTGTTTTTTTCCTCTCTCTTATTCTTTGCTCTTTGCTTTGGATCCATATAATCTCTCAGTGTATCACCAAGAAGATTAAATATCATAACTGTTATAAAAATTGCCACACCCGGAGCCAGTACCATCCAGGGTGAAATCTGCAGCATACTCCGTCCATCATTAATCATGCTTCCCCATTCCGCTGCCGGAGGCTGTACGCCAAGTCCCAGAAAGGAAAGTCCCGCAAGTTCCATCATCATGGTTCCTATATCCAGGACTGCAGTTACCAGAATCTGACCTGCAATATTGGGCAGAATATGTTTAAAAAGGATTTTCGGTACACTGCTGCCTGACATTTTTACTGCCATCAGATAGGGCGAATCTTTCTGTGCCAGTGTCAGCCCCCTTGCAAGTCTTGCAAATTTCGGCCAGCCGATTACTGCCAGTGCAATGATCGCATTCTGTATTCCGCCGCCAAGAACCCCGGCAACTGCCAGTGCAAAGACAAGGCTTGGAAATGCAAGAAACAGATCTGAGATACGCATCAGTACAGTATCTGCAATCCCACCGCACCATCCGCAGATCAGTCCGATCACAGTTCCTGTAACCGTAACGATCGAAACAAGCAGGAGCGTCGCATAAATACTTGTTGTACTTCCCACCAGAACTCTTGAAAACATATCTCTTCCATAACGGTCTGTTCCCAGAATATGTTCCGGACCCGGCGGTTTCTGTGCCAGAAGAAGATCCTGCGCATAGGGATCATACGGACAGAGCTTTCTGGCAACGGCGGCAACAATAAGTAAGATCAGTGTCAGTATTGTGAAGAAAATCAGTTTTTCTCTGATATGGTTTTTCTTTATTTTCTGTTTACGGACAGTAACTTTTTTTCCGCTCATGCCTGATCACCCCCTAATCTGACGCGGGGATCCAGGTAATGATAAATGATATCAGTAATAAGATTCACAACAACGTAAATAATCGCCATCCATGCGACATATGCCTGAATGATCGGATAATCTCTCATAGTAATAGCATCTACTGCCATCTTCCCCACACCATCCCACATAAAAATGGTTTCTACAATTGTGGTTCCACCCAGAAGACTTCCTATAGAAAGTGCAAGCAGCGTAATGATCGTAAGCATGGAAGATTTCATGACATTTTTCCATATGATCACACTTCCTCTTACTCCTCTTGCCCTTGCACCTTTTACGTAATCCTTATTTAACTCCTCAAGTATCGTAGCACGCACCTGCCTGGTATATTTGGAAGCCATTGAAATTGCCAGGGTTAAAGTTGGAAGCACAAGGCTCAATGCCTTATTATCTGTAGTGATGACCGGAAACCACCCCAGCCGTATTGACAGAAAATACATCAATACCAGTGCTGCAAAGAAGTTCGGCATAGAATTTCCGATAAAGCTGAAAAATCGTATCAGATAATCGATCAGACGGTTATGTTTTACTGCTGAAAGAATCCCCAGTGGAATAGAAATTAGCATTGTCAATAATATAGAAGAAATCGTCAGAAGAATCGTAGCCGGAAGTTTTTCTATGAATGTATCATAAACATCTCTTTTTGATACATAGCTCATTCCCATATCTCCGGTTGCCATTCCTGTGAACCATTTCGCATACTGGACAAGAAACGGCTGATCCAGCCCATATTCTTTCCTTGTCTCATCAATTACTTCCTGCGAAACTGCCGCTCCTGCATTTTCATACATATAGGTAACAGCATCTCCTCCTGCCAGACGCATCATGGCAAATGATAAAAAAGTGATTCCGATCAGAACCGGAATCAGCAGAAGAAGTCTTTTTACAATATATTTTATCATAAGTTCTCCTTTTTCCATGTGACGCTGTATACTCTGCCTGCAACATCACATCCTGCGGATTTTACAGGATTTCATAACGTTTCAGTACCTTCACTATAGCATTACGAAGACTGCTATAAACACTATTCTGCTGAATAATCACAAAATTTCTGTAAATCCACAGATAAGTCTAACAAATGACAAAAAAGCACACAACCCCTCGGGAGGGTTATGTGCTATTCTTAATTTGAATGCTTTATCCGTATTTTGGAATAAGTCTTATTTAACTCTTCGGAAGCCTGCCCTTCAGGAACGTCAGAAATTCTTCTACACTGTCGCCCATTTTTTCACCTTTGTGGAACATGTAACCAAAAATAACCTTATTATTACCCAACTCCAACGGTATCCCCGGTGTAGTTCCTTTTTTGTTTTCGGAAAGATAGCTTCCGCTCACATTGGAAACCTTACTGTTCTTCAGCATCTTCTCCATAATATAATCACTGTTGGTCAGTACGGAAATATCTAAATCTCTCCACTGGAACGCCTCCTCCTGCACAGAGCCAAGATCAAAGAATTCGTCCTGATAATTCTGGATAAACCGAATCCCCTCCAGTTCTTCCAGCCGGACTTTTTCTTTTCCGGAATCATAAAATTTAGTCTGACGCCCCGGATAAAAAATCACATCCGTCTCATACATCGGTACGAATTCCATCTTATTTTTCGCCAGTTCATGCAGGAAATTCTCCTGCTGCTGGCTCAGGATATACACAAATCCTATGTCGTCCATATAATCCCGCACTCTCTCCATCACACTTCTGACACCGGCTGTTGTCAGCTGGAAATGATAATTCTTTTCGAATGTTTCATTATAGAAATCCACAAACTGATTCGCAAACCAGGAACTGGGATTCATGGAGATTCTGACCCACTTCGTCATCCCTCTGGATGCCATGTTCTCAAGTACATCTATTTCATTTGTGATCCTGCACGCATAATGATAAACCTTCTGTCCCTGAACAGTCAGACGGATTCCTCTGGGAAGCCTCTCAAAAAGCTGCATTCCCAGAGTATCCTCCAGAGATTTTATCACCTTGCTCACACTCGGCTGTGTAGAATACAGAACTTTCGCAGCATCACTGAACGATCCTGTCTGCGCACATGCCACGAAATACTGCAATTGTTTCAAATCCATAAAATATCCCTCTGCTACCTGAAAAAGCCAGTTTTCGCAATTATACTTTTCCAGATAGTTTTTCTTTTTTATAATAGTTATATCAGCAAAACTAACGTTCCAACAACAATAAGAAGCAGTCCTGTTCCTGATTTCAATGACAGTTTTTCATGGAATACAATATATGAGAATGCAATGGTCACAAGGATACTCAGTTTATCAATCGGAACTACCACACTGGCCGGACCTGTCTGAAGTGCTCTGTAATAACATAGCCAGGAACCGCCTGTTGCAACTCCGGAAAGAATAAGGAACAGCCAGCTTTTTCTGTCAATGTTATTAACCGTATTCTGCTTTCCGGTCACAAATACTACAATCCACGCCATCACCAATACAACAGCAGTCCTGATCGCAGTTCCAAGATTTGAATTAACATCCTGAATTCCAATCTTTCCCAAAATAGAGGTAAGACTGGCAAAAACAGCGGAACCGACTGCATAAAGCAGCCACTTCTTATCTTCTGCCTTCTCCTTTGTTTCCTTTTTCTGTATCATCAGATAAGTACCGATACCGATAAGAATCATTGAAACAAATTTCAGCCACGTTATTTCTTCCCTGAGAAAAATAAAAGCCAGCAACATCGTTATCACTGTACTCGATTTATCAATTGGTGTTACTTTATTGATATCTCCAATCTGCAGTGCTTTGAAATAGCATAGCCAGGATATCCCCGTTGACAGTCCTGACAAAATCAGAAAGATCAGGACTTTTGCTGAAATATCTCTGATTCCACTTTGTGCCCCGACCACAAATACCATAAGCCATGAAAAGACTAACACTACACCAGTTCTTAATGCTGTCGCAACATTAGAATCTGTGTTTCTGATTCCGCATTTTGCCAATATGGCTGTCAAGCCTGCAAACAGAGCAGAACCAAATGCAAATAATATCCACATATTATTTCCCCTCCATTACCCAGGCAAATGCTTTCGCAATTCTTATATCCGGTTCTCTAAAATGATTGCCCTGATTCCATTCCAGGTTACAATTGATCCCATGCTCTATGAGCCACCCATATCCCATCCGGATACAGTTTCCAACCTGTGACATCACCGAATTTCTCGTTTTTTCTTCTCTGTCACCAAGACTTAGATAAACTGTCTCACTTTTAATTTCATGTTCCTTCATATACTCAATAAATCCCGGAAACCAGACAGACGGTGAAGCAGCTGCAATGCCGGAAAATACATCTGTCTGATATGCTGCCCATAACGAGAACAGCCCCGCAAGAGAATATCCCCCGATATAATATGTCCTGCTTTTGTCTGTGCATAATGTCAGAATCTGCTCCAGTGTCCTGACAGCACCATCACCAAAGTCTTCATTTCCGAACACTGCCGGTGCTTTCCATGGAGACAACTCATAATTCCAGTCATCAACTTTTGCAGCAATGAGTCTGAAATCTGTTGAAGTCCTTTTTCGGATTTCTTCAACCTCATTCTTAAGAACAGATAATTCATGATCACCAGTCAACTGAATCAAAACAGTATCCGCATCTGGATTTCCATACTCATATATAGTCATATCTATCTGCTTACCTCGTAAAAATTTTTTACTTTCTCAAGTTCCTTGACTTAAATTTTATTTTCAGCAAATTCAGTCAAACAAAAAATCTCTTTATATTGACTCTATTCTTCACTTTCTTTATTTCAAGTCATTCATAATTCCATTTTAAGATGACCGTAATTCTGCTTTTCTTGTTTTAAGTCATTCATATTCTCTTCTATACATGACTGTAATTGTACTTTTTTCGTTTCAGGTCATTTTCATCGGTTTCTTAAGATGACCGTAATTGTCCTTTTTTCGTTTCAGGTCATTTTCATCGGTTTCTTAAGATGACCGTAATTATACTTTTTTCGTTTCAGGTCATTTATATTCCTATTTTCAGATGAACATAATAGATGAATTGAAATTTATAGTCATTATTTTTTCTTGTCTTATCACAAAACCAGTGCAATTATGTCTTTTTTTCAGCAGGAGAATATACCGTTCTTTTTTACTTTGTCATAAAATCAAACACGCTCTAACATAATCCGCAGAATTTCTTTGTCTGTTTCTTTCATTCCTTCTTTGCCGATCTGTCCTACACAGCTGATGGTTTCGCCGGCTTCTTCCTTGAGGATTCCGGTATATGGCGCATAGGACTGACCGTTCATAGCAAGGTGATGTGCCAGGAATGCAGCATCAAGGCTGGCGGCGATTTTCGCTGCACAGGATATTTTCGCTCCATCACAGATGATTCCCGGAATATTGGCAAGAGTATTCTCTATGGTCTTCTTGATCACTGAAAGTTCGCCACCTCCCATGTAGGTAATCCCCGCACCGGCTGCACAGGATGCGGATACCGCACCGCAAAATGCGGAAAGTTTACCGATATACTGTTTCTGGTATACAGTTAAGAGGTTAGAAAATACCAGTGCGCGGTAAAGTACATAGTCCGGAAGTTCCATTTCTCTGGCATACACGATCAGTGGTACGGAACAGGCAATCCCCTGATTTCCGCTGCCTGAGTTGATGACTACCGGCATATCGCATCCGCCCATTCTGGCTTCGGAAGCTGCGGCTGTGAGGCTGCGCATTTTGGTAAGCATATCATTGGAATAGGTTTCGCGTATTATCCGGCCGATTCCAAGACCGTATTTACCAGTCATTCCTTCATGAGCGATTGCCATATTGCTGCGGATCTGATTTTCTATCATTTCTTTGACATCATCAATTTCTACAGTATCTGCAAATGTTTTAATGTCTTCCAGATTGAGTAGAGTTCTGTCTGCTGCAACCGGAGTTTCCTCAGATTTATGATCTGAATCCAGCAGGACTTCCTGGTTCTTTACAATTTTTGTTACATTAATATGATCGTATTTGATTTCCAGACTTACTGTGTCATCCCCTGCCTGCATTTCTATGATAAAGTGCAGGACTACCGGGGAGTCCAGAAGTTCTACGTTGCATATCTTTTTGTCCAGAAGTTCACGACATCTCTTTCTTTCAAATTCATTTACATTCGAAAGAACTTCCATGTTCAGGGATGCGTTTCCGGCTACTGCACCGAGAACTACACCTGCTTCAATTCCAGTCAATCCGTCGGAGTTTGGAATGATAACACAGCGGACATTTTTTATAATGTTTCCACTGCATTTTGCGGTGATATGTTCCGGTTCTTTTCCCAGAACTTCTCGTGCTCTGGCTGCTCCATATGCCAGTGCGATCGGTTCTGTACACCCCATTGCAGGAACCATTTCTTCCTTCAGGATTCCTATATAACTCTCATATATCCTTTCATCTAACATTGTGCTGATGTCTCCTGTTCATTTTAATTAATACATATGATGTTATCCACGAATTGCTCCGCTACAAAGCAGCTCCCGCAATCCTCTGCATATTTAAGTATGACATAATACTATCAGAATGTCCAGAAAGAATCAGCTAAGATCTGCTTCGTAATCCTTTAATTCTCCGGATGCCGTTATTGATAAACAATAAGCCTGACGTATACTATGAATGCTGTTCTGTAAGATTTCCGCTGAAAAACTGTCTGATAATAGAATCTGAAACACTTTCTCAAATCTGTGGTTTGCTTCCTGTAAAATATTGTCAGCAACTGTTTCTGTTCGCACATTACTATTGAACCGCAACCGGGAAAGTTCTATAATGAGTTCCGACATCAGAAATCGGGTAAATACAATATTTCCGATGACGGACATTTTTAAGAATACGAGGTGGATAAGTTTATGAATATCAGCATACTGCTCATGGAACAGATCATTCAATTGTTTCTTATGATCTTCATGGGATATTTGATCGTGAAAGTTGGGCTTGTAAAAGATGAAGACAGCAAGGTTTTATCCAAAATCATTCTCTATCTGATCATTCCCTGTGTAATCATCAATGCTTTTCAGGTAGATTACACGATGGATACTGTAAAGGGATTGCTGCTTGCCCTGGCTGCATCTGTCATGACCCAGGTTCTTCTCCTGATCATTATCTCCTTAACCGGAACGCTTTTGCATCTGAATGAAGTGGAAATTGCTTCTGTTTATTATTCTAATTCAGGAAATTTGATCGTACCCATTGTGACCTTTATTCTTGGACAGGACTGGGTTTTATATGGATGTGTTTTTATGAGTGTGCAGCTTATCTTTCTGTGGACACACTGCAAAAAGATTATCAGCCGGGAATCTTCCTACGACTGGAAAAAGATTGTGTTAAATATTAACATGATTTCTATTTTTATCGGTGTTGTACTTTTTTTCGCAAAAATCCATTTGCCGGAGATCATCAATAATACTCTTGGCTCAGTGGGCAGCATGATAGGACCGGCCAGTATGATCGTAACCGGTATGCTGTTTGCAGGAATGAATCTGAAACAGATTTTTGCTGACAAAAGAGTATATTTTGTATCATTTCTTCGTCTGATTGCAGTGCCTTTGCTTGCACTTGTAATGATTAAGATCAGCCATCTGGCTATGTTCTCTGCAGACGGAAATAAAATCATGCTTATTGTCTTTCTGGCGATCATCACACCGTCTGCTTCCACAATAACCCAGATGTGCCAGGTATACGGAAATGATTCACGTTATGCCAGTGCCATCAATGTCATGACTACACTGTTCTCAATTATTACAATGCCGCTGATGGTAATGCTATTTGAGGCAGTTATATAAAACAATTGCCATGTACATGAAAAAAGAAAGGAAATTACAATGAATATTACCGTTTATCTTGGAGCTTTGGAGGGGAATGATCCGTCACTTGGAGATGCTGTCCGGGAACTTGGTACATGGATTGGAGAAAGCGGAAATTCTCTGGTATATGGAGGTTCAAAGTCCGGTCTTATGGGACAGATAGCAGAAAGTGTGCTGAATGCCGGAGGAAAAGTAACAGGCGTGGAACCACAGTTTTTTATAGATTCTGAACTGCAGTATGATGAGATCACAGAACTGATTGTCACAAAAGATATGGCTGAAAGAAAAGCAAAAATGATTGAACTAGGTGATGCATTTATTGCATTTCCAGGAGGCACCGGTACTCTGGAAGAAATCACAGAAGTTATGTCCATGGTTTCCTTAAAACACCTTAATGCCCCCTGTATTCTGTATAATCTGAATGGATATTATGACAGCCTGAAACAGCTTCTTGACCATATGATCAAGATGGGGCTGTCCTCAGAAAATCGTCAGCAGGGAATTTATTTTGCTGATGATATGGAAGATATTAAAGCACTTCTGCCAGAGTGTGTTTGAAAATATAGCGAAGGGACAGGAGATCATAAATAACTCCTGTCCCTGTCTGTGAATATGTGTAACAGCACCGATTATTTTCGGATAGATTCAACCAGATTTCTGGCTTCTGCTGTCAGCTCTTTAATTTTGTCAAATGCACCTGCTTTTACAAGATCTCCTTTTACCATCCAGCTTCCGCCACAGCATATGATCTTGTCAAAAGAGAGATAATCCTCCAGATTCTTTGCATTAATTCCACCCGTAGGCATAAATTTAATTCCTGTGTAAGGTGCTGCCATAGCTTTGATCATGGCAACTCCTCCTGCCTGTTCTGCAGGGAAAAATTTTACAGTTTTCAGGCCGCGTTTCACTGCCTGTGCTACTTCAGAAGGAGAAATGCATCCCGGTAAAACAGGAATCTCTTTTTTCAGGCAATAGTCTACAATCTCCGGATCAAAGCCAGGGCTTACAATAAACTTTGCACCTGCTTTCACAGCTGCATCTACCTGCTCTGTGGTAAGTACAGTTCCTGCTCCAACCAGCATTTCCGGGAACTTTTCTGCCATCAGACGGATGGACTCTTCTGCTGCCGCTGTACGGAAAGTAACTTCCGCACATGGAAGTCCTCCTTCTACAAGCGCCTGGGCAAGCGGCACTGCATCCTTTACATCTTCCAGAACTACTACAGGGACAACTCCCACTTCATGAAATCTTTCTGCTAAATCTTTCATTCGAATTTTCTCACCTTTCATAATGTTTTATCGAATATCATCCATAAATCCTGATGTTTTATCTCTTAATATCAAAATTCATTTCCATTATATGTCTGATCAGGGAAACGTCATCTGTAATATTTCCGTCTCCATGGATCGTATGTTTTACTGCACTTGCAGCAACACCGAAGTTTACTGTATCCTCAGGTGTGTAATCATTCATCAGTGCGTAGATGATTCCGCTTACAAATGCATCTCCCCCTCCCACTCTGTCCAGAATGTGGAAAGTCAGACGTCTGCTTTCATAGATTTCTCCATCTTTCCACAGATAAGCAGAAAGACTGTTTTCACTGCAGCTATGTGCAAATCTCACATGTCTCGCAATGCATTTGATATTTGGATATCTCTCCACAAAGGCTTCAAATACTTTTTTCTGTTCTTCACAGTTGGGTTGGAAAGGAACACCGTCCTTCACATCTCCGGCTCCATGATTCTCTTCATTTTTCCAGATATGATAAGGTTCTATTCCAAAAAGAACATCCACATATGGCAGACAGAGTGTACAGAAATCTCTGGCTTCTTCCCAGCTCCATAAGGTGCTTCTGAAGTTTCCATCAAAGCTTACTGTCATACCCATTTCCTTTGCAGTTTTCAGGCAGGTCAGAATCAGTTCCCTGCAGCTTTTTCCAAGAGCAGGAGTGATACCGCTTAAATGAAGCCATGTATACCCTTCCAGCAGTTTTTTCACATCTGTCTTACTGAAATCATACTCAGAAAACGCACTGTGTTTTCTGTCATAAACTACCTTGCTCGGGCGGATCCCATATCCGGTTTCCAGATAATAGGTTCCCAGACGATGAGTAGGTGTCTCTTCTTCTGTGGAATAAACAATGCTGTCACAGTTTACATCATTGCTTCGCATCATACGCACGGCACTTTTACCCAGACTGTTATCCGGCACAACTGTAAAAAATGAGGCATCAATTCCAAGATTTGCAAGGGAAAGGGCCACATTGGCCTCACTTCCCCCATATCTTGCTTCAAAGGTTGTAGCTGTTCTGATTTTTTCATAATCCGGCGGTGTCAAACGCAGCATGATCTCGCCGATGGTAATAAATTTATGCTTCATAATCAATACTCCAGATAAGCTCCCTTCATAGGGCTTGCTGCATGCTGGCTGAAAAGACGCAGCACACCTTTTTTGTATTTTGCTTCTCTTGGTTTCCAGTTTTTACGTCTCTTGGCAAGAATCTCATCGATTTCTTCCATGGACTTGCGCTCTCCTGCGATTCCGATGATATTTAATTTTCTTTCCATAACATCGATTTCGATCAGGTCGCCTTCTTCTACCAGTGCGATAGGGCCTCCGTCAACAGCCTCCGGGCTGCAATGTCCGATAACCGGACCTGTAGATGCACCGGAAAAACGGCCGTCAGTGATCAGGGCAATGCTCTTTCCAAGTTCTTTATCACTGCTGATTGCTTCGGAAGTATAGAACATTTCCGGCATTCCGCTTCCTTTCGGTCCCTCGTAACGGATAAATACAGCATCACCTTTCTGAACCTTATGTTTCAGTACTGCATCCAGGCATTCTTCCTCGCTGTCAAAAGGTCTTGCGCGAAGAACGGATTTAAACATTTCCTTCGGGCATGCAGTATGTTTGATCACTGCGCCTTCCGGTGCCAGGTTTCCACGAAGGATTGCAATACTTCCATCTGTTCCGATTGCTTTATCATATGGACGGATAATATCTTCTTTTGTAAGATTTACATTGTATCGTTTGTTAAATTCCTGAAGCCACTTCTCACATTTCTCATAGAATCCGTTGTTCTTCAGTTCTTCAAGGTTTTCACCCAGAGTCTTGCCTGTAACTGTCATAACATCCAGATGGAGATGCTCTTTGATCTCTTCCATGATTGCCGGTACACCACCTGCATAATAGAAGCATTCTGCAGGCCAGCGTCCTGCAGGACGAACATCCAGAAGATATCTTGCATTTCTGTGAAGTCTGTCAAAGGTGTCACCTGTGATCTCAATGCCAAATTCATGAGCAATTGCAGGAATATGAAGCAGACAGTTTGTACTTCCGGAGATTGCTGCATGTACAAGGATTGCATTCTCAAAGCTGTCCATTGTTACAATATCAGAAGGACGCATATTTTCCATCTGTGCGATTCTTACAGCCTGTCTTCCTGCTTCTCTTGCAAAAGCCAGAAGATCCGGACTTGTGGATGGCATCAGTGCTGTACCCGGAAGTGCAAGTCCCAGTGCTTCTGCCATGATCTGCATTGTAGATGCTGTTCCGATAAAGGAACATGCACCACAGCTTGGGCAGGCATTACATTTTGCCCAGTCAAGCTTCTCTTCGTCAATTTCGCCACGTTCAAATTTAGCGCTGTACATTCCAAGCTGTTCCAGCGTCAGCATTTCCGGTCCTGCATTCATAGTTCCGCCCGGTACAAATACAGACGGAATATTAACTCTTGCAAGTCCCATCAGATTTCCGGGTACACCCTTATCACAGCTGGAAAGATAAACTCCTGCATCAAATGGTGTTGCATTTGCATGAATTTCAATCATGTTTGCGATCATTTCACGACTGGCAAGACTATAGTTAATTCCATCTGTACCCTGGCTTTCTCCATCACAGATATCTGTGCAGTGATAACGGGCACCAAATCCGCCTTCCTCAGCAATTCCCTTGCGAACCTCTTCCACAAGAATGTTCAGATGTCCACTTCCAGGATGGCTGTCTCCGTATGTACTCTCTACCATAACCTGTACTTTTCCCAGGTCTTCTTTCTTCCATCCTGTACCAATACGCAGCGGATCAAGCTCCGGTGCAAGCTTTCTCATTTCCTGACTTTTTAACTGCATGATTTTTTCCTCCTGTAATTTTATACTGTTAGAATCAAAAGGTATTTTGACTCTGATATCATCATTTTATTTTCGGATCAGATTCAGGCTTTCCAGCTTTTCTCTGACGAATTCTGCTTCTTCTTCTCCTACACCTATTTCCACCTGTTCAAAGGTCGGCAGACTGAAGACCCCAAGCATGGACTTGGCATCTACCACATATCTGCCACAGAGCAGATCTACGTCACCTCTGCAACTCTCTGCAATCTGTACCAGATGTTTCGCATCATACATATCTCTTAAATAAACCGGTATCTTTACCATTTTTCTTTGCCTCCTATGCAAAAATCGAAATGACCAGGCTTACAATAAGTGCTGTGACACCGATCAGTGTCTCCATAATTGTCCAGGATTTCAGTGTTGTTTTCTCGTCGATCTCAAGGAAGGTTCCTACCAGCCAGAATCCTGCATCATTTACATGGCTCAGAGCTGTGGCACCTCCGCAGATAGCGCAGCACATTGCTGCTCTGTAGAGCATGCTGGTATCCATAACTGCCGGCATGGTTGCCATAATTCCGGATGCCATTGTCATTGCTACGATGGAGCTTCCCACAGAAGCACGGACCAGAATCGCAATGAAAAATGCGATCAGGATCAGCGGAAGTCCGCTTTTCTCAAGAGCAGGTCCGATAATATTTCCAAGTCCGGAATCCTGCAGCATCCAACGGATCACACCGCCACTGGCAATAACCAGAAGAATCATACCTACAGGTCTGAGGGAGTGATCCAGGATTTTCTTTAACTGTGCACCTGAGAAACCTCTGCGGATTCCCAGGAAATACATTGCAGCCAGAGTTGCAATTGTCAGTGCCAGGAATGGTTTTCCAAGGAATCCCAATACATCCTGTACGCCTGCCGGAAGGGGCATATATTTTGATAAGGTACTGAGAAGGATCAAAACAAGAGGTATGAGGATCACACCAAGTACCAGTCCAAAGGATGGCAGTTCTTTTCCGTCATCTTTGATCTCACCTACATTGGCAGGAAGCTCTGTAAAAATCTTATTTCCGATAAATCCGCCCCAGATAATACCGGAAACCAGCATACAGATCAATGCTGTAGGAATTCCGACCATGATCATGGTTCCCAGGTTTACGCCCAGTGCATTTGCTACCAGTACAGATCCGGCTGATGGCGGTACAAAAGCGTAACCACTGGCAAGACCTGACAGAAGGGGGATTGCATAGTACAGAGTTGATTTTTTTGTCTGCTTCGCAACACTGAATGCCAGCGGGATCAATACCACAACTCCTGCTTCAAAGAATACTGTAGTTCCGATTACCAGTCCTGTAAGTCCCAGTGCCCATCCTGCTTTTTTCTGACCGAATTTATGGATCAGTGTCTCTGCAATCCTCTGTGCGCCACCGCTTACTTCCAGGATTCCTCCAAACATGGAGCCAAGACCTACCAGAAGTGCAATGCCCTGAAGTGTTTTTCCAACACCCTTTTCTACCGTGTCGGAAATCATGGTAAGGGGCATTCCTGCACCTGCTCCGATGATAATAGCTGAAATCATCATTGACAGAACCGGATGAAGTTTGAACTTGATAATCAGTACCAGTAATACGATGATTCCTACTGCTGCTGCAATCATTAATCTCATGGGATCTGCCGCAAAAGTTGTTTCTTCCATTTTTTCCTTTTACCTCCTTGATTCATCTGATGTTTTACCTTTCTCTTATGAATTCATCTGATCTATTTTTGTGCTTATACCCTTTTTACCCGTATTTAATGCATTTTTCCTTTAAATTTATCTGATGTATTTTTCATGTATTCTATTCATCAAAAATGCAATGCTGGAATTTTGTCTAAATTTTTGTATCTGTTTTTGTACATTTTAGCATTTTGACATTGAACCCGAAACACATTATCATAGGAAACAAGAACGATAACTATTAGAAATGGAGCAAATCATACGATGCATTTGTTATCTGAAGAAAAAAGCCTTCCTCAAAAAATATCAGAAGACATTATTGCACTTATTTTGGAAGAAAACTTACAGCCAGGAGATAAGCTGCCTAATGAAACCATTCTGTCGGAACGTCTGAATGCAGGACGAAGTTCTGTGCGCGAAGCCATGAAGCTTCTCGCTTCCCGAAATATTGTTACGATCCGTCAGGGTTCCGGTACCTATATTGCCTCCTCTCCCGGAATGGTGGAGGGCCCTCTTGGCTTTACCTTCATCGGCAACAAGCAAAAGCTGATCAACGATCTTTTGGAGGTCCGTTTTCTTCTTGAGCCATCTATTGCAGCAATGGCCGCCACACATGCTGACAAAAAAGATATCAAAAAAATCACTGCGCTTTGCGATGAGGTTGAAGAATTGTTAAGGAATCACGAAGATCATACGCAAAAGGATATCGAATTCCATACAGCTATCGCTTTAAGCAGCAAAAATGTTGTAGTTCCAAGACTGGTTCCTGTGATCAACAGCTCAATTCCTCTCTTTGTAGAAACCACCGGAGGTGCACTGCCGGAAGAAACCATCGAGACTCACCGTGAGATTGCAGATGCCATTGCAGCTCATGAGCCCCTCCGGGCACAGGATGCCATGTATCTGCATCTGGTTTATAACCATAAGAGAATCCAGATGATTAAAAAAGGAGACCTTATATGACACTGCAGCAAATAAGATATTTTATCAGCGTAGCTGAGTCCGGCTCTATCAGTGAAGCAGCCAAGCGTTTGTTTACAGCTCAATCAAGCATTTCCAGCGCTATTAAGGAAATAGAAAACACATATGACATTACTGCATTTATAAGAGAAAGCACAGGCGTACGTCTTACCAGAAGCGGCGAAGAGCTTTTAATTGAGTTTAAGGGAATTCTAAGCCGTCTTGACTACCTGGATGAGAAATATAACGGTTCCAAAAAACGGCCTTTAGGTCTGTCCGTTTCTGCCCAGCATCACATTTGCGGCATGGCCTCTTTTATTTCTGTCATCAATAAGTTAAATGAAAGCTATGGTTCCTATCACTGTGGTTTTTATGAATGCCGTACCTCAGAAGTACTGGATCGCGTAGAACGGGGACTGGACGATTTGGGAATTATTTTTTTCACAGAGCATAGCAAAGGACAGATGATTCAGGAATTAAGAAATCGCGGTATTATTTTTAATCACATTGTTTATCAGACAGCTCATGCTTACATATGCCAAAACCATCCACTTGCCAATAGCCAGGAAATTAATATTGAAGAAATGATACAATATCCTTTTATTTCTTATGATCGTTCACCTGACACGAACCCTGCTTATACTGATCTTATCATTCCAAATTATCAGGTAAAAAAAATAATCCATGTTTCTGACCGGGCAGCTTCCTATTCTGCTATGCGTTATTGCCATGGATTTGCTATTGGAAGTGGTTACAGATCTTTTGATAGTAATTACAGCGACATTATTTCTCTGCCTGTCAAAAACGGAGTTCGCCTTGAGATAGGATGGATTTTGCGTCAAAAGCATACACTTTCTGATACCGCCAGCCGTTTTGTGGAGCTTTTAATGCAGAATGAAGCTGTTTTTATATAGATAAAGATCCGACGATTTTCTTATAAAAAATAATGCAGTGAGAAAACACCTTTCTTGATATAGTGAAAAAAGCGATGGCTTCCCATCGCTTTTTTGTATGTTCGCAGAAACCAGCTCTCATGTTATACTTACAACGTAAATTACTACGCACCTGCGCAGAAAAAAAGGAAGGAGTTTCTTATATGGAAAAACTAAAGATTGTCATCAAAAAGTACTGGAAAATTTACCTTGCCGCTCTGGTCATTTCCGCAGTCTGTGATCTGATCGGAACCGTTAAGCTTAACATTGGCGTTGGTACACTTACTCTGTTTCCGATGGTGTTTGCCGTCATATTCGGAGGGCTTTTAGGGCCGGATATTTTTAAAGTATTCAAAACTGAGGAATGTAAAATAGGCGGAAGTCTGGTCCTTGTGGTTTTGGCACCTTTTATGGCAAAAATGGGCATTTCTTCCGGTGCAAATCTTGCAAAACTGGTTTCAGTGGGTCCTGCATTACTTCTTCAGGAATTCGGAAACCTTGGAACGATTCTTTTATCTATGCCTCTCGCATTATTGCTTGGTTTAAAGAAGGAATCTATTGGTGCATGTTACTCAATTAACCGTGATTCAAACCTTGGATTAACTACAGATATTTTTGGACCGGACGCTCCGGAAACAAAAGGAACCTTTGCAGTTTATATCGTAGGTTCTGTAATCGGAACAGTATTTATCAGCATTCTTGCAAGCGTTGTAGCTTCCTGGAATATTTTCGATCCTATTGCTCTTGGTATGGCCAGTGGAGTAGGAAGTGGATCCATGATGACTGCTGCTGCCGGAACATTAGGTGAAATATACCCACAGCAGGCAGAAAATATTATGATTATGGGTGGTGCCAGTGATATGCTGACCGGTATTACCGGAATTTACATGGGTACTTTCGTAGGCCTTCCTCTTGCAAAAAAATTATACGCAATTTTAGAGCCTAAGATTGGACGCAAAAATAATCAGGAGGTTAAATAAATGGTCAGAAAATACTTCGTACAGCAGCTTGGACTGCTTCTCATGGTGTCTGTGATTATAATACTTACAAATGTAATTGGTTACAAAATGCCTGTAAAAGATTCCATTATTGGAGTTCTTTTACTGAGTGCTATTTCTCTTATCGGTCTTACTATAAGTAAATTTATGAGCCGATTTGTTAAGCTTCCTTCTATGATGTATGTATCCCTTCTCGGGCTGCTTCTTGCATGTCCTGTTTCGCCGGTAAAAGATATCGTAGTTGAAACTACAACTCCTGTTGCATTTTTAGCTCCGGCTACAGCACTTGGTGCATTTGCCGGTATTTCTCTGGGAAAAGATTTAAAGGATTTTGCAAAAATGGGATGGAAGCTGGTATTGATCACTTTATTTGTAATTACCGGAACCTTTATATTCTCCGCTCTTGTTGCAGACATTGTTTTGAAAATGACAGGAGCCATTTAACAATCATATGAGATGAAATGAGGTAGATTATGGAAAACTATGATATTTTAATCAAAAATTGTCAGGTTCTGAATCCTGATATGAGCGTTTCATCCACCTGTTCAGTAGGAATTAAAGACACTTGGATTAAAAAAATCGGTTCAGCAGATGAATTCGTTGATAGTGTTGCCACAGAAACACTTGATGGAAAAGGTAAGCTTGTTATGCCAGGTTTAATAGACGGTCATACACATACCTGTCAGCAGCTGTTAAGAGGTCGTGTTGCTGATGAATATCCTATGGTTTGGACTCGTTTCCTGGTTCCCTTTGAAAGCAATCTTCTCCCGGAAGATTCTTACGTCAGTGGACAGTTAGCCTGTCTGGAAATGATCAAAAACGGAACTACTGCTTTTGCTGATTCCGGCGGTGTACATATGGAGCGTGTAGCTGATGCAGTTATAGAATCCGGCATGAGAGCCGCAATAGCGAAATCCACAATGGATATGGGCAATGCTATTACAGGCGCAATGAAGGAAACTGCATCTGAAGCTATAGACCATACAAAAGAGCTGTATAAGAACTATCAGGGAGCCGGCGATGGCCGTGTGGATATCTGGTTTGCTATTCGTCAGGTAATGACCTGCTCTAGAGATCTCATCACCATGGTAGGTGAATGTGCCAAAGAACTTCATACAGGCATCCATGCACATTTATGTGAGCATAAAGATGAAGTTAGCTTTTGCCTGCAAAATTATCAAAAACGTCCTGCTGAATTTTTAGATGAAATGGGAATTTTGGGTCCAAATCTTCTGACCGCACATAATGTTATGCTGTCAGACCATGATATTGCATTGATGGCAGAACGAGGAGTAAAAATGATCCATTGTCCAAGAGCCAACCTGGCAAATCATGGCTTCCCGAAGGCTCCTCAGATTCTGGAAGCTGGTGCAAGTGTAGGTTTGGGTTGTGATGGAGCTGCTCCTTCCAACCTGGATATTTTCGATGAGATGAAGGTTCTGCGTTATTCTATGCTGGCTTATTGGGGACTTCCTTCTTTTAATCCGGTAGTTATGACCTGCCCGACTCTTTTGAAAATGGCTTCTCAGGGAGGAGCAAATGCTATCGGACATGGCGATATTCTGGGATCTGTAAAAGAAGGAAAGAAAGCTGATCTGATTCTTTTAAATATTGATCAGCCGCATATTACACCAACTCAGAATCTTGTAAATACTATTGTAGATGCTGCAAATGGACATGATGTAATCGATTCCATCATCAATGGAAAGCTTGTTATGAAAAATCGTGAGGTACTTACATTAGATGAAGAGCGAATTCGCTTTGAAGCTACACAGCATATGAATGAAATCATAAAGAGAGCTTATTAAAAAAAGCAAAAGACTGCTATACCAGAATTGCCGACGGAATAGAAAGGAAGCGGGAATGGTCAGCTTTGGAGCAAATCCATTCCTGCTTTTCTTTTCTCTACAGACAGTTGGTAAGCCGTTCTCCATACAAGCCAATCAACTGATTCAACACCTGATCCCAGTTCCGATATCTCTGTGTCCATTTCCTGACTACGTTTTCGCTGGCAAGATACAGCATCTTTTCCAGTGCTGTATCGCTTGGAAATACACTCTTGGTTTTTGTGACTTTCAGGTATTGACGGTTCAATCCCTCTATGATGTTACAGCAAATGTAATAGTAACGTCTATCAAAAGACTTTTACATATTAGATAAATGCATGTAAAATTTCTTTTACATAGCTTAATTGCGGTCTATTTAGCTTGTTTCTTGACTACTCAGGAAAAATATTTCTACCCTCGCCCCACCTGT
>OICL01000301.1_pt1 | contig 29296 bp, 40 predicted proteins | sample 1581231 | NCBI WGS metagenome assembly OICL01 (sample SAMEA3882542, study PRJEB24775) | human gut metagenome | biome: human-associated habitat; feature: intestine environment; material: feces | place: Netherlands | collected 2009/2010 | reverse complement strand
GTGCATGGGAGAAGAATGTACTTTCTATTTCTCCTAAGAATATGGCAAATATTTGTAATAAATACCACATTAAATCGTCTGATTTGTATGGCTTTTGATTTTAAAACTTGAATTAAATCCAAGTTAGAAAGGAACAATATGAACGAAATAGCAACAAATGATTTTGACTACTCTTTGCTCGATGCAAAGACGAAAGAATTCTTAGAAGAACGTGCCAATATCATCTACGGCATCCAAAGCAAGAGTGCTTACGAAATCGGAAAACAACTTGCTAAAGCTCAAGAGGAGCTTTCAACTAGAGGTTATGGTTGCTTCGAAGAATGGTATAGAAGTTTAGGGTTTAAAAAAACCAAAGCTTATGAATATATCAATCATTACAATTTCGTTTGTTCGCAAAACGAACAAGCAAATATTGAAAAATTCGAAAGTTTGCCTAAAACGTTACAAGCTCAAGTATCTAAACCATCTGCCAATCCAGAGGTTAATCAAGCAGTATTCAACGGAGATATCAAAACTCACAAAGAATATAAAGAGCTTGAGCACCGCCTAAAACTCAAAGACCAAGCACTGGAAGCGGTCAAGGGAGAGTTGGAACGTGTCAAACAAACCAAAACTACTGAAAAGATAATCGAAAAGGAAGTCATTCCGCAAGATTACAAAGCAACGCAAGACCTTAACAAGCAATTGCTAGGAAAGAATAAAGACCTAGTATACGAGCTTGATTCAGTCAAAAGGAGCTTGCGACTTAAGGAAGCAGCTTATGAAATGCTCGAAAAAGAAACATCAGAAGCATTAGCCTTGAAAGAGTCTATTGAGCACTTACGAGCTGATAAAGAGAAGCTAGAAAACAGCGTTACTAATATCTTTAACCTAAGCAAGCTCGTAACTAAGTTTGAAAACTTCTTTGACGAAGAAATGGCACCGCTTAGATTTAAAACCCTTATCCAAGGCATTGGAAAAGACGCTCAGATTGAAAAGCTCAGAGACATCTTGACGCTTACTGAAAACTGGTTAGATGAAATGAACAAGATTATTCCAGAAGATGGAAGAACAATCATAGAAGGAGAAATCATAAATGAGTAAGAAGAAATATAAGAAAAAAGAAAATCTACTCGCTGAAACAGTAGAAATGCAGAAGAAACAAGCTATGAATCTGGTTGCTCAAAGCACCGTTAACCAACAGCTTTTGGAAGAAATCATCGGAATTAAGGAAGAAATGGACAGAAATGTTAAAAAGACAAATCAAAAACTAACTGACATTGAGTTGCTTGTAGAGGAAGTCAATAAGAAGGTCCATATTGACGACGGTGAAGCTTCTAAAATCAAGAGTATTGTTTTCAAAAAAGCTGGCGTGTTCGCAGATATGTACTTCGATAATCAGAAATCACACCCTAGTGATAATCTGTTTGCTTCAAAGAAAGGCCAATTTATTCGCTTGATGTACTCACGCTTGAAGAAAGCTTTTAACGTCACAAAATACACTAACATCAAACACGTTGAAGCTGAGAAAGCTATGCAATTCTTGAGAGATTTGTCTTACGATGATTTTACACCGTTTGAGATTCGTGAAACGCCAAAACAAAAAGAGATTATAGCTCTTGAAAAAACGAGTGACTGAAAGCATTAAAACGTTTGAGTTTCAATAAAAGATAAAAAAATTTTAAAAAAATAGAATAAAATTGTTGACAAACTAAAAAATATAGTTTAAAATAAAACCATAAAGTTAAAAAAGGAGAAACGAATGGAGTTTAAATACGATAAATTAAAAGGACGTATTAAAGAAAAATACGGAACTCAAGAAAATTTTGCGAAAGCTATTGGAAAAACTCAAACCACAACATCTTTTAAAATCAATGGAAAAAGATTGTGGAATCAGGAAGAAATCATTAAGGCTATTGAGTTATTAGATCTTTCAAAAGATGATATTGTTGAGTATTTTTTCAACTACTAATACTAACTTGAACGATATAGAGAGGAACCAAAAATGAAAAAACTACTTAAATGGCTATTTGTAAAAGAGCAAACAGAAACAGAAGTGCCAAAATGGACTTTTGAAAAAAATGCATCAGAGCCTAGCCGTGACCGATACAACAAGGCACACGGATTAGGAAAGACATTAATTTAAAGTAATATCGTTAGCTGTTTCAATCCGTAGCCACACCTCGGTGTGCGGAGTGCAACTAAATACCTTATACCCCAAAAATAAATATAAATAAAAGCCAAAACTACCTTCTTATGAAATTGAATATTAACGAAGCACATCGGGGGCTGGGTGCGGATTGAAGCACTAAAAAACACGGGTAATTGCCCGTGTCGTAAAAAAACATTCTATGGAGATTATAACATAAATGACTAAGAATAAAACTAAAACAAAAGTCTATTTTTGGCTTAAATTTGATAAAAAATTCTTTGACAACTTGTTTATTAAAAGACTTAGGGACATGAGCGGTGGCTATGCAATGACCGTAATTTATATCCGACTCATGCTTGAGAGTTTAGAAACTGATTGCGTTCTGTATTATGAAGGCTATTTGGACAACTTAATTCAAGAGCTAGCACTTAAGTTAGATGTTAGCGAGGATGATGTCAACATGACAATGGCTTACTTTACAAAATGTGGTCTTATCCAAATCGACACAGACGGAAATGCTAGGTTTCCACAAGCTGAAGCCCTCCTCGAACAAGAGACAAACTGGTCACAATACAAGCGCAAACAACGCAAAGTTGGACAATGTCCAACCAAATTGGACAATGTCCAACCGATGTCCAACCAGTGTCCAACAGAGATAGAGAAAGAGATAGAGAAAGAGATAGAGAAAGAGATAGAGAAAGAGATAGATATAAAGACAGAAGTAGAAGAAGAGAATAGAAAGCCTTCTTCTGCTGCTGCTGATAATTCCAATTTTAATATCTTTGAATACTATCAAGAAAGAATCGGTCTTCTAGATGGATTCCAATTACAAAAGTTAGAAGAGTATCAAGTCATAGATGGACTAGAACCAGAATTAATCAAGATAGCCATTGATAAAGCAGCTGATAACTCTAAACGTTCTTTTGGGTATGTTAACTCTATCTTGAAATCATGGGCTCAAAATGGAATCAAGACAGTAGCTCAACAAATAGAAGAGCAGAATAATTTCACTTCTAACAAGTCAAATAGTGACAAACCCAAGTTTGGACCAGCTTGCAGTAAATACTAAGAGGTTCTTTATATGAGTTTAGAAAAGACAGCTAAGCAAATGAGACAGATGTATATGACTACTAGTGATAAATACTGCGAGAAGCACAATCGAAACTTTGTCACTATTCAGCTACCAAATAGTAAGCCTTATACTGTATGTGAAATGTGTCACCGTGAAGAGCAAGAAAAACAGAATTCTATTAAATCGCAGGAACAATACGAACGTGAGCAAGAACAAAAACGTCTATACTTCCTAAAGGATTTTAGTTTGATGGATGATGATTTGAGAAACGCTAGTTTCGACAACTATCAAGCATCAACCAGAGAGCAAAGAGAAGACTTGAGAAATGTTAGAAGCCAGCTTAAAGGATATCTTGACGGTCAAGACTATAACATTGTTCTTATCGGCGATACTGGAGTGGGCAAAAGCCATCTAGCTTATTCAGCGCTAAAAGCCTTGTCTAATCACACAAAAATGATTGGGCTATTTATAAACGTGGTTGATTTGCTAGCCAAAATCAAAGAGGATTTCACCCTCGAAGCTGAATATATCAGGCGTATATCTGAAGCTGAATGGCTAGTGCTAGACGATCTAGGAACAGAAAAAGTGACTGAGTGGTCTAACGGCATCTTGTACAGTATTTTGAACAAGCGCACCAAGACTATTATCACAACCAACTTAAGCCCACAGGATATCATGGGCACTTATGGTAAACGTGTCTATTCGAGGGTTTTCAAGAAGACAGGACTTGGAACTACTAACGAACACGTTTACAAGTTTAAAACACAGCAAGACAAGAGGATGATGTTATGACTGAAACAGAAGTAAAACTAAAGCTCCTTGAGGACTACGATCGTATTCATGGCCTAGTGTTCTCACAAGAGCACAAGCAAAAAATGATGGATGATTTGGACTTGTATTCATTCATCGAGAAATTAAACGAATATATGGCATTTGGCTACTGCTCGAAGGTGGTATTTAATCAGCACGTTCGAGAACACGCCTAAAATCGTCTGCAATCAATTTAAAAGTGTGGGTGGTATAAATTATCTAGTTACCACTTAAAAACGATAAGGGACCACTTAAATTGAGAATTAGGGGCATTCAAAACAAAAAAAGGAAGACAAAGACATGACAAATCAACTATCACACAAAGATTTTTTCAACACACCAGCAGTTAAACAGAAATTTCAAGAGGTGTTGAATGGCAATGAACGACAATTTACAGCCAGTCTATTGTCAATTGTAAACAACAACAAGTTACTAGCACGAGCAAGTAATGCCTCAATCATGACGGCAGCAATGAAAGCTGCGGTATTAAATCTACCTATTGAGCCAAGTTTGGGTTTTGCTTACATTGTTCCATACGGGCAAGATGCACAATTTCAATTGGGTTATAAAGGACTTATTCAGCTAGCTATCCGCTCCGGTCAATTCAAGGCCATCAATTCTGGAAAAGTTTACAAAGCACAATTCAAATCGTATGACCCGCTATTTGAAACATTGGACATTGATTTCACTCAACCAGAAGATGAGGTTTATGGCTATTTTGCCACATTCGAGCTTGTGAATGGATTTAAAAAATTGACATTCTGGACGAAAGAGCAAGCAGAAAGCCACGGAAAACGCTTTTCAAAGACCTATGCAAGAGGGCCGTGGTCAACAGACTTTGATGCAATGGCTCAAAAAACCGTACTAAAGAGCATTTTGAGCAAGTATGCCCCACTATCAACTGAAATGCAAGAAGGGCTTATCTCAGACAATCAAACTGAGGAAGTTGAGACTGACCCTATCGATGTTACACCCAAAAATGAGGACACCCAAACACTTTTAGGTGACCTCATGAGCGATGAAGCTGAACCAGATAAAAGCGTAGACGCTGAAACCGGTGAAATCATCGAAGAAGTTAGCTTGTTTGAAGGTGATTCAACCAAAATCAAAGAGGTAGAAAATGACTGAACTAACAATCTTGACGGATGATAATTATTATTCTGACAAAACCTATATGTCTGTAAGTCGTTTCAAGGAATACATGAAATGCGAAGCTAGAGCTAAAGCTATCGATGATGGTGTTTGGGATGATGAACGAGATCAAAAACCTCTACTGTTCGGCAACTATGTTCATAGCTACTTTGAGAGTGAAGAAGCACACGAGAAATTCAAAGAAGATAACAAAAAAGCTATGTTCTCAAGTCGCAAACCTTATGGGCTGTTATCTGATTTCAAGTTAGCTGAGAAAGTTATCGACACGCTTAAGGATGACACGCTTTTCAATAACTTATACCACGGTAAGAAAGGTGACAAGGTTGAAAAAGAAAAGATTGTCACTGGTTTTATCGCTGGCGTGCCGTTCAAAGGGAAGTTGGATAGCATCAACTTTTCAAAGGGCTATGTGGTCGATTTAAAAACCATGAAATCTATCTGGACTAAGGAATGGTCAGAGGAATTGCGTACCAAAGTACCAACGGCAGTCAATAACATTCTAGGATTTCAATACCATGTCCAACTAGGGACTTATTTAGAATTGTTGCGACAAATGGATTATCCAACATTCAAGCCGTTTATCGTGGCCGTATCGAAAGAGAAACAGCCAGATAAGGAAATTATTGAATTGACTGAAGAATGGCTGGAAGAAGGGCTTAAATACATTACAGAGCACGCCCCTAGAGTGTATCAAGTATCGCTTGGAAACAAAGAACCTAAGAAGTGTGGACATTGTGATTATTGCAAGTCTCAAAAGAAATTGCATGAGGTTCTAACATTGGATGATTTCTTAAATAGAGAGTAGAAAAGGAAAAACAAATGATCAATAACGTCGTATTGGTTGGTCGCATGACCAAAGATGCAGAACTAAAATACACTGGAAACAATATCGCAGTAGCTACATTTAACCTTGCGGTTAACCGTAACTTTAAGGATGCTAACGGAGAGCGTGAAACTGACTTTATTAACTGCGTCATCTGGCGACAACAGGCTGAAAATCTGGCTAACTGGGCCAAAAAAGGGGCATTGATTGGCATTACTGGACGCATTCAGACTCGTAGCTATGAAAATCAACAAGGTCAACGTGTTTACGTGACTGAAGTAGTCGCTGAAAACTTTCAGATGTTGGAAAGTCGTTCGGCGCGTGAGGGGGGTAATGCTAACAACAGTTATAGCCAACAGCAAGGGCCAAACTTTGCAAGAGAAAGCGGACCTTACCATAATAGCAATCCTATAGATATCAGTAGTGATGATTTGCCATTCTGAGGTGAAGCATGAGAATAACTTTAAACATCGAGCCAAAACCACAAACAAGACCACGATTTAGCAAATTCGGAACTTATGAAGACCCTAAAATGAAAGCTTGGCGTCGTCAGTGCTCACAACTTATCGAGCAAGAGTATGACGGGCAATTCTTCGACGGTCCGATTATGGTTGATGTCACCTTTTACATGAAAGCTCCTTTAAATGTTTCAAAAAAGCCCACGCCAAAAGCTAGAGCTAAAACGTGGGATGCATTCAAGAAATTCATGGCTGAAAAGCTTTGGCATATCAGAATGCCTGATATTGATAATCTAGTCAAAGCACTCTTTGACAGTATCTCAAACGCTGGATACAACAAGATTGACAAGAAAAGTATCGTTTGGACGGATGACAGTATTGTTTGCGATTTAAGAGCTCGCAAGAAGTACAGTCCTAACCCACGCATTGAATTTGAAATCAAGGAGCTGGAATGAAAAGCAAAGTAAAAGATAAACTGGTTGGCATCTATGCACCGGGACACTATGACCATACAAGTGTTTTAGGTCAAACGCAAGAGTTTTCGAAGTGGTTCTGGAAAAACCACAAAGACATAGATTTAATCAGTAATAAACTAGGGATAAGCACAAATAAACTCAATCGTATTCTGACACTTGAGCAGTTACCAGATGAGAAGCTATTGAAAGAGATGGTAGAACTATGCAAGTAAAGGAATATGCATTATTCAAAGGCGAAGAAATCATAGCAATGGGAACTAAACGTGAGATAGCTGAACAGTTAGGCATTTCAGTGCGTTCCGTTACTTGCTATGGGACACCATCATACGCCAGAAGAACTAGCGAAGAACATAGTAGGAGATTAGTAGAGTTATGAAATATAAAGTAATTACATATTTTGACAACATGGAAGATGAAGTGGAAATTTTTGATAATAAGGATGAAGCAATCAATAGACTACATCATCTAAAAGGTGTTAAATATAGAAACGCAAGATTGTACACGGTTGAAATGGTTGAGGATTAACTAATGGTAACAGCATCATGTTGATTGGAGAAATTAAATGAAAAGATTAGCAATTATTGGTATAAGCAGTTTATTACTGTTAACTGGGTGTTCAGAAGCAAAGAGAGTATCAAGTAATTTATCGCAAGAGTCTGATAACTTCAATGTTGTTAGGAAAGTAACAGTTATTGATGCCATTACAAATGATGTCATGTTTCAAATGAGCGGTAGGATGTCAATCAATGCTGATACCAAGGACAAACAACTTGAAATCGTAGTTGAAAACGCTAAGAACAAATATCAAAAGCATATTATCGGTTTGTCAGATAATGTCTCTTATGTAGTAGAAGATGTTGACGTACCGAATGTTTCAAAATACAAATATGAAATCAATTACAATCCTAAAATGTGGGTGCCATTAAAACTTAAAAACGTCGATTAAGGAGAATAAACGATGATTACTAGAGATGAAGCAGTTAAGAAATTAGCAATCTCGGACCTAGTTGCCAAGATTAACGAGTGGGCAGACGAACGCAATTTAAAACAAGCTGACCCTAAAATTCAGTGGATGCGTATCACGGAAGAAGTCGGAGAAATTCGGGATGTACTTTTGAAGCCGACTAAATTCACAGACCCACAAATAGCACTTAAAGATGCAATTGGAGACACACTAATAACGATTATCGTATTAGCACATCAATTAGATCTAGATGTAACTGAGTGCCTAAATATTGCATACGAGGAAATCAAGAATAGAAAGGGAAAAATGGTAAATGGAACATTCGTTAAGGAAGAAGACCTATAGAGAGCTAAACGTAGCCATTGCCTTACTGCTGGCCTCACTAATTATCAATATTGGAACGTTAATTAGTGTAGTCAATAGACCAGTGAAACCTATTATCGTGTATAAGGCCGATAATACCGACGTAATGCACGGAAAAATCACGGGTAAGCAGATGATAGGGAAGCTCTATACGCTTGACTGTGGGGCGTATGGTAAGTTTCTAGTGAGCAAAGAACAATACAATAGTGTTAATGTTGGGGACGATATCCCGAATTATTTGAAAGGAAGGGGACAATGAAACGCTTTGAATATGCAGGACTAACTAAGGAACTACATCAAAGGCTAACTCTAGAGTTTGATGCATTGAGGGAAGAACATCGTAGGACACTCACTAAATATATAATGGAAACCAAGAAATGCAATAGAACGGCGGCTAGAAAATATTTTCAAAGATTTGATAATGTAGTTAAGGAACGCTCGAAGCTTTCACCTTTAACTCTGGAAGATATGCGTGAGTATCTTACGAACGGTCTAGTGAACGACTTAGAGAACTATCTGTTAGAGAACTATTCTGACAGACGTGGGTCATGTAAGCCAGATACTAATAAAACTAACGCTGGGCTGACTAAGGAACTTTTTCAACGATTTCGCAAGGAAATCCAAGAGTTAAGAGCAGCACATCCTAACCGTAACGCAGAATATATTATGGAAGTGAAAGGATGTTCAAAACGACAAGCTCAAACAATCATAACAGCAATTAATACAGTATATACAGAACTTGGAATTTTAACGCCTAGAAAAGTGATACAACTAGAAGGGCTTCTTTCTAGAGAGCTATTTGGCAAAATAGCTAAATATGTATTTAATAAGCATGAATGGCCGGAAAGCCTAGATAGTGAAGTTGATCGAATTTATTTAGAATATCGCACTAAAGGTGATATAGGGCTTAATAAAGAAAGTGTTAAACGCACACTATATAAAGCGATTTCTATGGGCTTATAGTGGTTCGAATCCACTATGAGTTGTTAGTCTGTCGTGACTAGGTAACTTTTTTGACACTCGTATCGCTGACAGACCGATGCACAAACCCAGTAAATATTTTATAGAAACGAGGAAACCAATACATACTTTTTGGTCCAGCCTTGCATTGCTGGTAGCAAGACTGGAATTTAAAATAAAGGGGGTGGTAAATAAAAAAGCCCAAGGCAAAGCTTGCCGAGAACTATTTAAACAATCTGACAATATCATTATACCATAAAAGGAAGACAATTTATGAGAACAGTTGAACGGCTTCAAAAAATCAAGGCGCTTGATAGATATATCGACAGTCAGATAGAGCAAATTAAGAGACTGGAATCACAAGCGCTTAAGGTCACATCTGGTTCAATGCATACTGACATGGTTCAGGGTGGAAAGCGTAAGGGCAAAGATGATATTTATGTGGAACTTATAACGGCTAAGGAAGAATTAGAACGCTTCACAGCTGAAGCTATCAAACAGAAGCTAGAGTTTCGTAGACAGATAGCAAATATTGAGGATATAGATGCTAGGTCTTTGCTTCAAATGGTGTACATTGACCAACTTGGTATCTGGCAGATATGTGACAAGTTAGGGATTAGTAGAGCTACGTACTACGTTAAACTAAGACAAGCTGAGAAACATCTAGATTAATCTATAGCAATTAATACGGCATAATAATTTAGTCGTGGTAATATAGTATTATCGAAGAAAAAGGGAGACGACTCGTTTGAGTTGTCTTTTTTTGATTAAGTAATGAAGGAGGTGGACATATTGGGCTAAATCAACGACAGAAATTATTTGTCAGCGAGTATATCAAGCTAGGAAATGGAACACAAGCTGAGCCATTTGGCAAGCCTTTTGTTGTTGGAAAGGAGGAAATCTAGAATGTCTAAAACTGTTACAAAACCAAACGAATACAGACCAACAAAAGCTGAAAAAAGGTTACTTGAGGCCTTGGTAAATCCGGATAATATGAGAATTAATGTTGAGGATCTGTGTGCGGTTGCTAAAATTAGCAAAAACACATATTACGCAGCTATGAAAAAACCAGGATTTGTAAAGCTGGTTAATGAAACGACACTTGAATTAGTCAAAGGGAAAGTATCAGATGTTCTTAATGCCTCCTATCGATATGCTTTGACTGAGAAAGGATTTCAAGACCGTAAAATCTTACTTCAAATGGCTGGTTTATTAGTCGAGAAGTCTGAAACTACTGTTAATGGTAATCTTAATATTAATAATCCTTATGAAGGCTTGACAGAAGAAGAGCTTAGAAAGTTGGCGAGTCGTGATGGATAAAATAGCGCTAGGGGCAAAAATTGAGCTGTCTAAGCGCTTTTTCTTTGATTACTGTAATCTCATCATGCCAAGCTTTTTTAAACGAGATAGAGCTTATCTGGTGACAATGTGTGAAGAGTTTCAGTCATTTCTAAATGATGATGAACATGATGTTTTAGTTCTGAATCTTCCGCCGAGACATGGAAAGTCTCTCACGCTCGGTAAGTTTGTAGAGTGGGTGCTTGGTAATGACCACACGAAGAAAATCATGACTGGTTCATATAACGAAATTCTATCAACAGTTTTCTCTAAAAATGTTCGTAACACTATTCAACAAAATAAAGCGGATGTGGATAAGATTGTTTACTCCGATATTTTTGATTCCAAGATTAAAGACGGAGATGCTGCGAAAAACCTCTGGAGCTTATCAGACGGTTATAACAACTATTTGGCAACCTCTCCAACAGGGACTGCAACAGGTTTTGGTGCTGACATTATTATCATTGATGATGTTATCAAGAATGCTGAGGAAGCTAACAACGCGACAATATTAGAAAAACATTGGGACTGGTTTGTTAATACCATGCTTTCACGTTTGGAATCAAGCGGTAAAATCATAATTAACATGACTCGTTGGCATAGTGAAGATTTAGCCGGACGTGCTTTGCGTGAATTGCCTAAAAATGGCTATCGAGTAAAGCATATTAATTTCAAGGCTTTCAACGAGCAAACGAATGAAATGCTTTGTGATGATGTTCTGACTCTTGAAGATTATAAGCGCAAAGTAAAAACAATGGGGGCTGATATTGCCAGCGCCAACTACCAACAAGAGCCGATTGATGTCAAAGGTCGATTATATAGTGAGTTCAAGACTTACAATGCTCGTTCGGAGTACAAAAAGATTTGGAACTATTGCGATACCGCAGATACTGGGAAAGACTATCTCTGTTCGATTGTGTGGGGTGAAACCTCAGACGGCTTTGCGGATGTGCTAGACATTATTTACACTCAAAAGCCGATGGAGTACACAGAAAACGCAGTGGCCAATCAATTAATTAATAACAGAGTGAATGTGTCAAGAATCGAGCGAAATAATGGCGGTCGGTCTTTTGCTCGTTCTGTCAGGGATAAGATTCAAGGCAAAGTGGCTTGTGTTGTAGAAGATTTCTTCCAAGGGAATAATAAAGAAGCCCGAATTTATTCCAATAGTTATTGGATAGAGCAGCACGTTCGATTTCCTAATGACTGGCGAACTCGTTTTCCAGAATACTATCAAGCAATGACGACTTATCAACGTGAAGGTAAAAATAAACACGATGATGCGCCCGATGCAACAACTGGGATTGCTGAGACAATGACAACTCGCAAAGCAAAACTAAAGTCTTTCAAAGGAGGATTCTAATTGAAATACAAACCACCTAAATTAATGACATTTCCAAAAGACGAACCAATCACAGTTGAAGTGCTTACCAAGTTCATGGAAAAACATAAATTAGAAGTTGCTCGGTATGAGTACTTAAAAAATATGTATCGTGGGATCATGTCGATTGATGATGAGCCAACAAAAGACCCTTGGAAACCAGATAATCGTTTAACTGTTAATTTCACTAAATATATCGTTGATACTTTCACAGGTTACTTTAATGGAATTCCAGTAAAAAAAACTCACAAGGATAAAGAGATACTTTTTAAACTACAAGAATTTGATAATCTGAATGACATGGAAGATGAAGAGTCGGAGCTTGCAAAGATGGCTTGCATTTATGGTCGAGCGTTTGAGCTTTTGTATCAAGATGAAGACACTCGAACGAATGTTGTTTTTAATAGTCCAGAAAATATGTTTATGGTTTATGATGACACGATTAAACAAGAACCATTGTTTGCGGTGCGTTATGGTTATGATGATGACTGTAAATTGTATGGTGAAGTTTATACCAAAGAAACAACTTATGATTTAAATGGAACCATGGGATTTTACAACATGACTGAACAAGCGCCGAATCCTTTTGATGATTTGCCCGTTGTAGAGTTCTATTTCAACGAAGAACGAATGAGCATTTTTGAATCTGTTATTTCATTAGTCAACGCTTTTAATAAAGCCATTAGTGAAAAAGCAAATGACGTTGATTATTTCAGCGATCAGTACTTGGCATTTTTAGGCGCTGCAGTTGAAGAAGAGGACTTGAAAAACATTCGTAGTAACCGTGTTATTAATTACTATGGCGAGGGTTCCGAAGCGAAAAATGTGGATGTTAAATTCTTAGAAAAGCCTGATAGTGATTCTCAAACAGAAAATCTATTGGACAGACTAACTAAATTAATCTTCCAAACAACAATGGTTGCAAATATTTCTGATGAATCTTTCGGGTCATCAAGTGGTGTCTCGTTAGCTTACAAACTTCAAGCAATGAGTAACTTAGCTTTGTCATTTCAACGTAAATTTCAATCTTCTTTGAATGGTCGATACAAACTATTTTGTGAGTTAAGTACGAATGTTTCGAACAAAGAAGCTTGGAAAGATATTGAGTACACATTCACTCGTAATGAGCCTAAAAATATTAAAGAGCAAGCCGAGACTGCTAATATACTAAAAGGGATTACTAGTGAAGAAACTGCTTTGAGTGTCATTTCTATCATTCCAGATGTTCAAGCTGAAATGGAAAAAATCAAAAAAGAAGAAGCTTCTACAACTATCTTTGACAAGGACAAGAAACCTAGTGAGAATGAAACAAATGAGGGGTAACCTATGAATCCATCTGATTACTTGAGAGAACGTGAGAAAGCTTGGCAAGAGCAACAAATCAAAGATGATACTAAACGCATGAAACAAATCAGGGATAAGCTATTTGAAGCTCAAGAGGCTATTCAAAAAGAAATCAATGCCAACTGGCAGAACTTTGCGAATGGTCAAGGGGTTTCTATTAGTGAAGCCATGAAACGTGCGGATAAGATGGATGTCAAGGCATTTGCTAGTAAAGCTAAGAAATACGTAGAAGAGAAAGACTTTTCGCACCGAGCGAATCAAGTGTTGAAACTTTATAACTTGACTATGAGAGTGAATCGTTTAGAACTTCTGAAAGCAAATATTGGTCTGGAGCTTATTTCAGTATTTGATGACTTGGACAAATATTTCTCAAAGATTTTGACTGATGCAGCTCTTACAGAATTTGAAAGACAAGCGGGAATTCTTGGTTTAAGCGTTCCAAAGAAAGGCTATAACAGTCTAGTTGAATCAGTTCTTAACGGAAGTTATAAGGTCGAAGGATTTGCCAGTTTTTCTGACAAGCTTTGGCAGTACCAATTTGAATTGAAAGCTGATATTGAAAAACTTCTCATTCGTTCAGTAACTGGTGGAATCAACCCGAAAGCACTAGCCCCACAACTAAAAAGGCTGATGACTGAACAAGGAAAGATGAATGCCACATACAACGTACAACGATTACTAGTAACAGAAACAACACGAGTTCAAACAGCTATTCAAGAAGAAAGCTATAAAAAAGCTAGTATTGAAGAGTATGAGTATATTGCTGAACCTTCAGCTTGTCATATCTGTGGGCCATTGAATGGTAAAATATTCAAGCTTAAAGATATGTTGCCTGGCGTTAATGCACCAAACATGCATCCGTTCTGTAGATGTAGCACAGCACCGCATGTTGATGATAAAGCTTTCTGGGATGACTTACTTGATAGAAAAGTAATCAGTCAAGACGAATACAAGCAAGCTTTTGATGACAGGACAGAAGCTGACAAATCGATTGAAGAATTGCGCAATAAAAGAAAAAACAACTAAGCGTTTGCCACTGACAGGCACTTTTCTTATGTCCGTTTCCGAATGTTGTGGACACTAAATAAAACCCGAGAAAATCAGACTCCCAAGTCTTAAAATGCGAGGAGGAGGAACCAAAAATGGAACAAACAGAACTTTCACCCCTTAATTTGCAACTTTCCGCAGAAAAAGCAGCCGATGAGACGTCTGAAGCTGGTTCAGAAACCGGAACAGAAACAAACAAAGAAGAGCAACAAAAACAATCAACTGACATTGACAAAATTGTCGAAAAGCTTCAAAAACGAATCGGAAAAGAGCAGGCTGAAAAAAATGAAACAAAAACACAGCTAGAACAAGCGCTGGCTCGTATTGAAGAACTTGAAAAAGGTGGCAAAAAGTCAGTTAAAGAAAAATCTTACGAAGAAAAAGTTGTTGAACTTCAAAAAGCTAAAGACGATGAGATCGCAAGCCTTAAAGCACAAATTAAAATTTCAAATATCACCAGTCAAGCTGATGAAGTATTGAAAGAGAGTGGAATTGTTTTGAGTGCAGCGGAGTTAGGATTGTTAGTTGATGTCGATGAAGAAAAAACTTACAGCAATGTAAAAACTTTCCTCAATTTACTTGATAATCAACGCTCACAATGGGAAAAAGCACGAAACACAGGGACAACGCCTAAACGTGTTCCAAGTAACAATGATGTCGATGTTTTCAAACAAGCGGCAGCTAAATATCAATAACAGGAGATCTAAATTATGACAATTAAATATTTCACAAAACAATACGCTGGTATGTTACCAGACCTTTTCGCAAAAAAATCAGCTTTCTTGCGCGCTTTTGGTGGAGTTCTTCAAGTAAAAGATGGTATCACTGAAAATGATACTTTTATGGAACTCAAAGTAAGTGACACTGATGTAGTTATCCAAAATTATTCAACTGACGCAAATGTTGGTTTTGGAACTGGAACAGGTAATACTTCACGCTTTGGTCAACGTAAAGAAGTTAAGTCAGTCAACAAACAAGTGAAATACGATGCTCCTTTGGCAATTAATGAAGGAATTGATGATTTCACAGTCAACGATATCAAAGACCAAGTTGTAGCAGAACGTTTAGCACTTCATGGTGTGGCATGGGCCCAACACGTCGATAAATTGCTTGGTAAATTCTTATCAGATAGTGCCAGCGAAACGTTGAATTCAAAACTTGATGAAGCTTCCGTGACTAAATTGTTCTCAGAAGCTCATAAGAAATTTGTAAATAACAACGTTTCTACAGCAGTGCCTTGGGTTGCTTATGTTAATGCTGATGTCTATGACTTGCTTATTGACTCTAAACTCGCAACAACTGCCAAAAACTCAAGTGCAAACATTGATGATGAAACACTTTATAAATTTAAAGGATTCATTTTATCTGAACTTCCTGATGAAAAATTTCAATCTGGAGAAGGAGCTTACTTTGTCGCCGATAATGTTGGTGTAGCTGGTATCGGAATTCAAGTGACTCGTGCAATGGATTCAGAAGACTTTGCAGGAACAGCACTTCAAGCCGCTGCAAAATATGGTAAATACTTGCCAGAGAAGAATAAAAAAGCAATTCTTAAAGCCACAGTAACAAAGTAATTGCCCCTAAGAGCGTAACTTTAAATAAAACAACATTATCGCTTGCAGTTGGGGCAAACGAAACATTGACAGCAACTGTCTTACCAGTAGATGCAGATGATAAAACAGTAACCTTTGTTTCAAGTGAACCTACAATTGCTACGGTAACACCGAAAAAAGGGAATGTAGTTGGTAAAGCTGAAGGTAAAACGAAAATTACTGGAACAACAGCTAACGGATTAACTGTTACATGCGATGTTACCGTAACTTCTGTATAAAAAGGAGTTGCTTATGGCTATCACTTATGAAATAAAAAAGCTTTTAGGCGGTTCATCGGATGAGCGCTTGGAAATAATTGAAAAACGCACTCGTGAACGTCTATTGCTTATTCTTGGTTCTGACCTTAAAGAGGTACCGCCAGAACTAGAATATGTTGTTTTGGATGTTTCTTTGAAGCGTTTTAATCGTATCGGTCAAGAAGGCATGCAGTCCTACTCACAAGAAGGATTAAGCATGACATTTTCAGAATCTGATTTTGATGAGTATGCCGATGAAATTGAATCGTGGCGAAAATCAAGAGAACCTGAGGGCGATAAGAAGATAGGGAGGTTCAGATTGTATTGAGATATTTAGATGAAGTTACTTTTATCAAAGAATCGCCCGACTCCCGCTATGACCCCGATTTAGGCGAATGGGTTGAAAAAGAACCAACTCGAGCAGTATTTAGTGCAAACATCACTGATATTGGAACTGACAGAAGTATTAAAATTTTTGGAGATATTAAACAAGGAGCAAAAGTCATGCGAATGATGCCCCTTTTTACTATGCCAGAATATGATTACATTGAGTTTGATAATAAAAAGTGGGCTTTAACAACATATCGCAATCCAAGCGAGAGAAACACTTTTATTTTGCAAGAGGTAAATCAATGAAAATAACTGGAATTGATGCCTTGCAAAAGAAATTGAGAAAAAATGCCACGCTTGATGATGTCAAACATGTTGTAAAAAGCAATACTGCAAGCATGAACAAGAATATGCAAAATCTTGCTCCTGTAGATACAGGAAACATGAAGCGTTCAATAACCAGTGATTTTACAGACGGGGGACTTACAGGAACGACTGGACCTCATACTGATTATGCTGGATATGTAGAGTATGGGACGCGATTTCAAGCTGCACAACCATTTGTAAAACCTGCGTTTAACATTCAGAAAAAAGTATTCACAAATGATTTAGAAAGGTTGATGAAATGATTAAAACTCGAGACCAATCTATTTTTGATGAATTGTTCAAACAAGTTCAAGCTTTGGGTTATACCGTTTACGATTATAAGCCAATGAATGAAGTGGGCTATCCATTTGTTGAAATGGAGAATACTCAAACCATTCATGAAGCAAATAAAACAGATATCAAAGGCACAGTAAGTCTTTCATTATCTGTTTGGGGCTTACAGAAGAAGCGCAAGGAAGTGTCTGACATGGCAAGCAATATATTTAACCAAGCGTTAAATATAAATAGCACAGATGGCTATTCTTGGGCTTTGAATTCACAAGCAAGTACCATTCAAATGCTGGACGATACAACAACGCATACATCGCTTAAAAGAGCGTTGATTAACTTAGAATTTAGACTAAGATAGGAGATTTAATATGGCAGAATTAACAGCCAAACAGGGTAAAGATATTATCTTGCTCTATCGTTTGCTTAGTAACGCAACAAAAGAAGCCGCTTGGAAACTCGCTTTCCAAACAGAACACTCGAATGAAAAAACTCGAGATTACAACACTACAGCAACCAAAGATGGGACAATAGGTTCTCTTGCAGCAATTGAATACAGTTTGTCTGCCACATCTATTGCAGCAAATGGTGACCCACATCTTGACGAAATGGACAAAGCGTTTGATGATGGAGAAATTATTGAAGTGTGGGAAATTGATAAAGCTGAAAAAGGATCTGACGGAAAGTACAAAGCGAAATATCTTCGTGCTTATCTTACAAGTTTCTCTTACGAACCAAACTCAGAAGATGCGCTTGAATTGAGTTTAGAATTCGGAGTGTTTGGTAAACCTCAAAAGGGCAATGCCACACTAACTACTGAACAAGCTAATGTTGTTCAGTATGTCTTCAAAGATACTGTTCGGGGATAAAGCTGAAAATATTACTGGCCCTGCCTGGGGTACAGTTGTAGAAGTGACAATTTAAATACTATAAACAAAAGGCTAGAGATTCGCTCTAGCCTTTATTTTTTAAGGAGAAATCAAAATGGAATTAACAATTAATGGAAAACAGTATGTTTTCATCTTTGGTTACCGATTCATTAAGGAATTGAATAAAAAAAATGAAGTAACAGAACATGGGATGACTTTAAAAGCCGGTTTAGATAATGCTTTGATGAACTTTTTTAGTGGAGATATCGAAACACTTGTTGAAATGTTAAAAATTGCCAATGCAACAGAAAATCCTCGTGTCTCTGAGAAAGGGATAGTTGAATGGATTGAAGAGAATGGAGCTGATGCGCTTTTTGATTTAGTACTCGAAGAGTTAAAAAAGTCGGAATTTACCAAGAAAAAAACGTTGAACTTCGAGAAAGAAGTCAGCAAAAATCTACAGTAACAGATTTTGACAAACTCTATGAACAAGTTCAGTTAAATTGTTTGCGTTATCTCGGAATTACTAATCTAAGAGATATAGAGCGCATGACCATTTCGGAGTATGAATTAAGGTTGAAAGCTTATAGGCTAAAAAGACTTGATGAGCAAGAATTTATTTACCAACAAGCATGGGCAAATTGGCAAGTTCAATCAACTAAGCAACAAGGTAAGAAGCAAGTTCCAGTTTATTCGACCTTCAAGAAGTTTTTTGATAAAGAAAAATTTGAAAATGATATTTTAGGAATCGAAACTTCGGACAGTGCTTTTAAAAAGGACAAAAAACTAATTAACCTCATGAAAAAAGCAAATAAGTAAGAAAGGATGAAAAACATGGAATCTTATAGTGTAGAAGCGGTTCTGAGTGCTGTTGATAAAAATTTCACTTCAACCATGAATAAAGCAGATAGTTCAATGAGAGCTTTGAACAAGAACTCACAAAATACAAATACTTCTATCCTAGATATTGCCAAGGGTGTCGGGGTTTTTAAACTTATTGATTCAGCGGTAGGTTTGGTTAGAAATTCATTAGATGGTGCAATTAACCGTTTTGATACTTTAAAAAACTATCCAAAAGTAATGGCTCAAATGGGCTTTTCAACGAATGATGTGGCTAAGTCAACCGAGTTACTAAAAAAAGGCGTTGATGGTTTACCTACTTCACTTCAAGAACTGACAAAAAGCTCTCAAAGCTTTGCCATTTTAGAGAAAAGCGCAACGGGTGGTGCTAAAACAGCAATAGCTCTTAACGATGCTTTTCTAGCTTCTGGGGCAAGTGCTGCAGATGCAAGCCGAGGAGTTCAGCAATATAGTCAAATGTTATCTAGTGGTAAAGTTGATTTAATGTCTTGGCGAACCCTTCAAGAAACAATGCCTTACGCTTTGACACAAGTTGCTAAATCATTTGGTCTCACGGGTAAAAGCGCTGAACGTGATTTATACGCCAAGCTCCAATCTGGTGACATTACCATGGAACAATTGAATAAGCGATTTGTAGAACTGGACGGTGGAGTTAAAGGATTTGCGCAAACTGCAAGAACGGCAACTGGCGGTATTGGTACATCTTTTACTAACATGAAAAATGCTGTGTTAAACGGAATAACTGGAGTACTAAAAACGATTGATATCGCCTTACAAAATAATGGATTTAAAAATGGTATTGCGACAGTTTTCGATGGCATGAAGCAATCTATAATTGATACTTTTAAAAATATTAATTTTGTTTTATCTAAAGTACTCCCATCTATTATAACTGCTTTTGTTCAACTAGGAAATATTTTAAAGCCTTTCACTCCTTTACTAAAAGGATTAGGTGGAGGTTTTACAACTTTAATAGCTATCGTTGGCGGAATGCTTATTTTTCAAAAAGTTGCTGGCGCTGTAAAAACTCTGTTTGCTGCATTAACCGCAAATCCTTATGTTTTAGCAATAGCTGGAATTGTTGCCTTGGTTTTAGCAATCAAAAATCTTTGGGACACTAATAAAGGTTTTAGAGATGCAGTCATTCAAATTTGGCAGTCTATTTCTGACTTTTTACAACCAGTTATTGAATTTATTTCTGGCATCATAACGAATACATTTACTCAAGTTTCTCAATGGTTTACTGAAAATCAGCAAGGAATACAGAACTTAATTAAAACAGTCTGGGGAGTCATCCAAGGTGTATTTGAAGTCGCAATGATCGCAATTCAAGCAGTTGTTTCTTTAGCATTAGGACAAATGCAAGCTGGTTGGGAAATTTGGAGCAATGTTATTTCAGGGATTGTACAGGTAGCATGGGCTTTGATTTCAAATATTTTTTCTGGTTCTTTAGACAATATTTTGGCAGTTGTAACGTTCGTTATTAAACAAGTCCAGTTGGTGATAGATACAGTGATGAATGTTATCCAAGGGATAATAAAAACTGTTTGGTCACTTATTATAGGAGACTGGCAAGGCGCTTTAGATGGAATCAATCAAATTGTCGGAGCTTTTGGAAATTACATTACCGGAACATTCGATAATGTAATGGGATTAGCTAAAGACTTGATAAAAAATGGCATTGATACTATTAAAGGAATATTTGACAGCTTATCTAAAATTAATCTTTTTGACATTGGTAAGGCTATTATTGATGGATTTGTAAAAGGCCTAAAAAGTTCTTGGGAAGCGGGTATGAAGTTTATTGGCGGAATTGGAGATTGGATTCGTGAGCATAAAGGGCCAATCCGTAAGGATAGAAAACTTTTAATTCCCGCTGGTAATGCCATTATGAATGGTTTAAATTCTGGTTTAACTAGAGGTTTCCGTGATGTTCAATCCAACGTTTCAGGAATGGGCGACATGATTGCTAATGCAATTAATTCTGACTATTCTGTGGATATTGGGGCAAATGTTGCGGCTGCTAATCGCTCAATCAGTAGTCAAGTTTCTCATGATGTGAATCTTAACCAAGGCAAACAGCCGGCTTCATTTACTGTGAAGCTTGGGAATCAAACCTTTAAAGCCTTTGTGGATGACATTTCTAACGCACAAGGTCAAGCAATTAACTTAAATATGGGATTTTAGGAGGTAGAAATGTACAAGTTTAGAGATACGACAAAACAGGAGCATTATCGCAACCTTCCTTTTATTCCAACCAGCGCCATGAGTTATGATGGGACTTGGTTAGAGGAACTCATAGAAGGTTATCAGACTTTGACGGTTGAGGGGCGAGAAATGTATTCTCTCAGCTTTGAAACACAAGACATGCAAGTAGGAGGTGTGATCACTAATGTTAAATATCCTCCTCGGGAGTTGACGATAAAATATAAGCTTGAGGATAGGGACCCTCGAGCTATACAAGAAAAGTTTGATATTTTAAAGGCGTTCTTGATTCGTCAAGAAGATGTTCCCATTATTTTTAATGATGATCTGGAATATACGTTTTATGGTCGTTTCAAGACTGCAGACAATGTGGCTGGAGATACTAATTCAATCATTTCAAGCTTTACTGTCCTTTGTAGTAAGCCATTTAAACACGGAAAAACTCAAAGTGTAAAAAATAAAGTGATTGAAGTTTTGCCTTATCCAGTTAAACCAGATAGGCTGTCATTTAAATTACTGACAGAGGGTTTATTTGCAACTGACGGAAATTATCGCTTGAAAGCATCACAGGCTAAAAAAGGCGACCTATTGGAATTTGATTTTCATTCAGGCGATACTTTTCTTAACGGTAAAGTAAATAACAACCTCTTAGACCTTGATTCTGATTTCAAAAATGTCAGACTGACAACTGGAACAGATTTTTCAAGTTCAAACTATGAGTTAACGATTCAATACAGAAAGGCGGTGCTTTAGTGAGTAATATCTTATTTTTAGATAAGATGCAACAAGTCATCAAAAGCTATGATTCCGATGAATTCACAGAATGTGTTCAGACAAAAGAAATCACAACCAACGCTTCTGAATTAATGAATGATACACTTTCAGTTTCTTTACCTTTTGACGAAACAATTAAAGATGCCAGCTATATTGCAGTCAATGATACAAAAGAGCAAGAATTTTCTTTATACCGAATTTTAACCGCAAAAGATGAAGATGATTTATTATCATTTGAAGCGAAAAATTTTGCCGTTGATGAACTGGATAATTTTATCATTAAAGATATAAGGCCTAAAAATAGGTCTTTTTCTTATGTGATCAACCAGCTTTTATCTGATTCAGGTTGTGACTGGGTATTGGGTATCTGTGAACCGATTAAAACGGTTTCCAGCACCTTTTACTATACTTCCATGCGTGAAGCTCTAAAAGCTCTACAAGAATTAGGTGCAGAGTTTACCTTTTCAATTGAAATCACAGGAAATAAGATTACTAAAAAAATCATTAACTGCTATAACCAAATTGGGAAAATAACCAATAAACGTTTTGAATATGGTGAGGAAGTTCTGAAAATTGTCCACGAACAAGACCGCACAAATATTGTCACTGCCCTAATTGGACGTGGGAAAGGTGAAGAAGTTGGGGACGGTTATGGGCGAAGACTTGAATTTTCAGATGTTGAATGGAAAAAGTCTAATGGTAAACCACTTGATAAGCCAAAAGGCCAAAATTGGATTGAATATCCAGAAATGACAGAAGAATACGGCATTCCGTCAAATGGAAAAATGCTTCCTCGGAAAACAGTGGTTGTCTTTGATGATGTGGAAGATGCAGACGAGCTTTTACAAAAGACTTATGAAAAACTGGCTTATTACTGCCGGCCACTCGTTCAGTTTAGTACTGAGATATTAGGCAGTGACTCAATTGGAAATACTGTTTCAATTCACAGAGGAGACCGAAATTATCACTATCAGACAAGAGTCTTTAAAGTGGTTACTGACCATGTTAATGGACGAGTGCAAGCTAGTTTAGGTGATAATTTAAGTGGCAACTCTCTCAATCGTCAGTTATCGAAGATTCAAAGTAATATCTCAGACCTTGATAATAATAAAATGACTTTCTTTGAAACAACTGAAATCGGAAAGTATCAAGATGATATTATGCGTGGTGCTGGTGCCAATGGTGGGTCAATTTATATGGTCAATGGGATTGAAGCGGGCGTTTCTAAATCAAGAGAAACTTATGAGCAAGTCTTTATGGATGGTCCAAAAATTCAAGAATCACAGTATTTCATGATTCAAAATAATGTTGGAATATCTTTCAAGCAATGTAAAAAAGGTCAATGGACGACAATTCAAGATGTTCATAATGGCAAAAGTAATACTGCATGGACACTTGATGGGACTTTCAATGCTAATTTTATTAATGCCGGAGTTTTGCAAGGGGTCAAGATTCGTTCAGTTAATCGTGACTTCATTATTGAACTTGACCAAGGTAAAATTCGTTTTATTAAAAGAAATGGGTCGTCCGAAAAAGAAATGTTCGCTTTTGCGCCAACATATACAAACGGCCAACTTCAAGGGATTAATGCAATTCAAAATTCTGGTTACTCTTTCGCTTTATCATCAAAGGCAAACAACGGAACGTTTTTAAATGTTTTAGAAATTCCAAAAGACAGCACGGCCGAAAACAGAAAATTAAAACTTTATGGAGACGTCAGCGTCGATGGTAAATTATTCCTAAATGGGAACGAAATAACATCTGCCGCTTCTGGGGGCGGAGGTAGTGACGGGTGGAACGGAATATATCCAGATATCGTCAAGACACAAGCTGAAAAGTTCGCATGGCAAGCGTGGGCTACGCTTAGGTCTCTTGGTTATTCAGAAGGTGCATCGGCTGGCATTTTAGGAAATATCAATGGTGAAGCTGGTCCAAGTATGAATCCTGATATTGATCAGGTTGGAGGACCCGCTTATGGCGCTGTGCAGTTTGACGGATCAGCATATCCACTTGTAGGAACACGAACAAACAATGGCCGTGAGTATTTCCAAAGACTTGTAAAAGCTGCTGGTGTCGCTGGAGATTATCGTGAGATGCCTACTCAGATGAAAGTAGTCAACTGGGCTATGACGTCGGGTCAATGGATTGGTTCAGTTGCGCCAACAACTGTTGACGGATTTAAAGCTATGACTAACGCAGCAAGCGCAGCAACTGTTTTCGAAAGAAACTTCGAACGACCAGCAACGACACACCCAGAGCGAAGGGGGTATGCCCAAACTTGGTATAACCTTTTCGCTGGGGTACCTATTCCTAAAGCTGATTGGCGAAATCCAATCAGAGTGCCTTATGTTGTCACTCAAGAATGGGATCAAATCGGTTACGGCACAGGTTCAATTCATGGCGGTATTGATATTGCGCCAACTGGAGGAGCAAAACCGCCGGTATACGCTGCGAGAAGCGGAAAGGTCGTTCAAATAGTCCCTAATCATGCTGTTGGGGGCAATTACGTCGTGATTGAACATGATGGATACTGGACATATTACGGACATTTAGCAAACATTCAAGTTAGCATGGGGCAACAAGTCACCCCAGACACAGTAGTTGGTATTTCTGGTGCTACAGGTCTCGCTACTGGCGTTCATTTGCATTTCGAAGTTTGGAAGGGCAAGCAGTGGGCTCGCATCAATCCTCGAGACATAATTAATTTTTAAGGAAATAATAAATGACAGAATATAAGATAACTTTAAGTATCACAGAACCTAATAGCAATATTGGCATTATTAAGCTAAGACATGCTGATGTCAATAGTCAAGCAATTGTTGCTCAAATCGTAGAGAACGGTCAGCCCAAGAACTTTGAAGGCTTACAGCCTTACTTTTGTTTAATGGCACAAGAAGTCACAGGTCAAGGGGTATCAGAAGAAAGAGTTGTCTCCTTTGATGCAAAAAATGGAACACTGAAATATGTTGCCAGTGATAATGCTTTGCAAATGGTTGGATATAATGAAGCTTATTTTAGCTTTAGAAAACAAGAAGGCGAGCGGTGGATTGAGCAATTCTCTACTCGAACTTTCAAATATATCGTTGAGAAATCCATTTATTCGCAACCCTTCAAAGACTCAAACTACTGGTGGACTTTCAAAGAGTTAAATCGAATCTTCAACCAATACATTGAAGATGGTAAAACTAGCTGGGAAGAATTTGTGAAATCCAACCGTGAAATTATTGAATCCATTGATCCAGGCGGCCAGGTTCTTAGCGAGTTGATAAGGTCAAGGAAACCGGAAGATGCTGCTTCGGCATACCCAGACCTGCCGACTAGGCTAGATAAACAAATCGGTAAAAATACTGATTTTAGGTCATTCGAATCGGATAAATCGTTCATGACTAGAGTTTATAACGAATCTGCTGAACGAGGAGTTAATGTCAAATGGTTTGGAGCAAAAGGAGACGGAGTAACTGATGATACTGTTGCGATACAAAGCGCTATTAATACAGGATTATCAGTTTTTCTACCCCCCGGTAAGTATAATGTAAAAGAATTGAATGGTTTTTCATCAGGACAAATCATACAAGGAATTAGTAAGGTTGAGTCTTGGGGAGGAAAAAACACACAAAATATAACGCTCCTTAATGGAATAGGTTCTGCAGACAACTATGTGATAAAGAACAATGTTTGGGGAGATGGTATTCTGCCCAACGCTATTACCGTAAAGAATTTATCCATAGAAGGTAATAAGAAAACAAATGGAATACTTGTCGGAAACTCTAGTACTATTGAGGGAGTGAAAATCTCAAATTGTATTAATGGGCTATCTAACATCAAAGTGTCAAATGTTATGAATTGTCAAATTAACGGTTGTACTAACGGAGTAATGAATGCCACGGATTCAAAGATAACTAATAACTTTTTTTATTTTAATGAAGTCGGCATAAATTTTGATAATTCCAATGATAACAGTATTGTGAATAATAAAATAGAGTGGAATGGAATAGGAATATCCTTAACGAAAGCGACTTACAACTTAATTAGTAATAACATTATTGATAGAAACACTACTTATGGAATATATACGGCTAATGCGGTTAGTACAACTATTTCAGGTAATCAGTTTGAAAGAAATTTAACAAATCATCTCTATCTTCATGGATCTCTATTTAATATTTCTACAAATTCTTTGTTTAGAAAAAATTCGGAAGATAACCAATCAGGAATAGTCGCTCCTGATGTAGCTATTTTTACTAAATCTATAACAAATTCTTCAATAACAAATAATCTTGTTAATGGTAAAATGTTCAACAAGACAGGTACAGACTATACCTCTAATCTTAACATCTTTGCCAATACCATAGATGGAATAAATCCTGATAATATAACTGTATCAATTCCAGAAACAACTGCCTTTCATGGTAAAGATACAAAGATAATTATTCCTCTTCCAAATTATTTTGATGGTGCATTAAACAATCCATATAATGTAGAAATCCTTTCACAAAAAATATCGTTCACCACACAAAGTGGGAACTTTACCTCTAACGGAGGCATGATAAAGAGCATTTATATGTCCACAAGTGGTATTGAGCTAACAATTTTCAACGGATATAACGATGATATGAAAATAACAGGGTCAATAAATGTAAGATGTCCATATCCAAATTTATATTAGAAACTCACTTTTTCTTCGAATTAGGTAGTGTGAAATAAGTTGTGTAAACACAAAAAAGGAATAAATCCGTTATAGTATAGTTGCGTTATAAAGTGGAAAATGAAATTTTGGCCGATACTTCTACAGAGGCTTAATTTTTAAAAAATGGGGGTAAAAAATAAAAGATGAGTGTTTCTGATATCATAGCTCGCCTAGCCCCGACTTTTGGGGTGGTTGCGACGGGCTGGTTTGGAATGCAAGCTAGCAAGTCATCTAATTTAAACAAAGAGCAATTTAGAAAGCTGAAAGAAGAGTTAAATACCATTCAAACATCAGTTGACGTCGTTCAAGGTTTAGGAGATTTTAATGGCAAAAAAATCAACGAATTAAACGACAAGCTGGTAGTGCATGATGAAGCGCACTTGGTAACTATGTACACACGCTTAGAGCGTGACATAAAATCAGAATTGAATCGTGGGTATACCACTGTTCATACTTCTGATATCATTCATAAAATGCATTCCAACTATAAGAAATTAGGTGGCAATGGGTATATTGATGCCTTATATAGTAAGTACATTATTTTAGAAGTGAGAAATTGAAAAGGAGAAAAAGAAAATGATTAATTTAAAATTACGACTAAAAAATAAAACTACACTAGTAGCTCTTATCTCAGCAGTGTTTCTTGCGTTGCAACAATTCGGGCTTAATATTCCACACAATATCCAAGATGCGGTAAATACTATTATTACAATCTTGGTGATTTTGGGTATAGTGACAGACCCAACAACTAAAGGAATCGCTGATAGCGAACGAGCATTGACTTACATCAAACCAGTAGACGATAAGGAAGGGAAATAGTATGAACATACAACAATCTATCGTAAATTGGTTTGTTAACCATCGAGGCAAATTGACCTATTCAATGTATGGGTCACGTAACGGTGCAGACGGTACTGCTGACTGCTCTGGTTCGATTTCACAAGCCTTAAAAGAAGCTGGTATTGGTATTCAAGGTCTACCATCAACGGTAACCCTTGGTCAACAACTTGCCAAAAATGGGTTCTATCGAGTAAGTATTAATCAGGATTGGGACGCCTTGACAGGCGATATTGTGTTAATGTCTTGGGGAGCAGATATGTCTACTTCGGGTGGAGCTGGTGGACACGTTGGTGTCATGATGGATAGTGTTAACTTCATTAGTTGTGACTATTCAACACAAGGAGCAGTAGGTCAAGCTATCAGTACATACCCTTGGAACGACTACTATGCCGCGAACAAGCCTGCATATATTGAAGTTTGGCGTTATTCTGACTCAGCAACACAAACGAATAACCAAGCCAATACAGCAGTAGCACCACAACAAAAGGCTTACTATGAAGCTAATGAAGTTCAATTCGTTAACGGCATTTGGCAAATTAAATGTGACTATTTAGCACCTATTGGCTTTAATTTTTATGACAATGGGGTGCCTGTTGATATGGTTAACTGGGTTGATAAAGATGGAAATGACTTACCTGACGGAGAATCTAAAGATTTCAAGGCAGGCATGTTCTTTAGTTTTGCCGGTGATGAAGTTAACATCACAGACACAGGAGAAGGTGGCTATTATGGTGGATATTACTACCGACGTTTTGAGTTTGGACAATTTGGTACGGTTTGGCTCTCTTGCTGGAATAAAGATGATTTGGTAAACTATTACCAATAGACCACGAAAACTATAAAATAAAAAAGGAGTATATCACCTCCCCTCACACTGCAGTAGGGATACCATGGCAGTAGTGGTCGAAGCCTCAGCATTATGCTGGGGCTTTTTTGTTTGACTCATAAATAATAATTTGATAAAATGTAATTGGATAACCTAGATAAAGTTTTATCTAGTGCAAAAGGTGTTAGACTGATTTAGTTCAGCGCCCTATATAAGTGCGTGCACGAAAAGGGAATTCATATAAAAAAGAGTCGGCTATTTTAGTCGACTCTTTCTATATCATTTCGTAAGCGTCAAAGTGCCAAGGGTTAAACTCTTCATGGAATTTTTGATTTTTTGGGATGGTGACCTGTTTCGGTCTAAATGTTTTTGGTAGGATTTTCTTTATTGGGTTTTAAGACCTCCTTTTGTTTTTTTGTGTTATAATACATATATCAATGGCTTCCCACGCATACGCGCAGATACGTTCTGATGGGAGGTTTTTTTATTTGCTTTATTTTAATAGAAATGCTACTATATTAATGAATACAGTAAAAGGCTGTAGTCTTCGATAAACTCTCTCTTGCCCTGACTTGAATTAGTCAGGGTTTTTCTTTTGCAAAAAAATATATAATTTTTTTATAAAAACAGTTTCCGTCTGGGCTTCAGAATCGACTTGAATGGATTGAAAACAATCTTGAAAACATTCGATAAAAAATAAAAAAACAATGGATACATACAAAGAACAATATATAGTATGTTTTACTAATTTTCAAGATGTTTAATAATAAAATCAAAAAAACTTGAAAAAAAATCAAGAAAACTGTTGACATTGAATTTTGTTTAAGCCATAATATGTTTGTAAGTTAGTTAGGAAGGAGGAACAAAATGACAGAAGTAGTTCCAAAAATTACAATCAAAGAAGAAGACGAGTCCAATTCAATAGTATTGAACGATTATATCGGAGAAAATTCCGATATTCAGCAGATAGGTAAAGACGAAAATTTTACGATAAAAGGTTGTGAGAATGAATGGGATTTTGTAGTCAAAATTTATAAAATATACTATTCTGCAATAACAAATAAAATTTGTCTAACTGCAAA
>OICL01000272.1_pt1 | contig 31307 bp, 29 predicted proteins | sample 1581231 | NCBI WGS metagenome assembly OICL01 (sample SAMEA3882542, study PRJEB24775) | human gut metagenome | biome: human-associated habitat; feature: intestine environment; material: feces | place: Netherlands | collected 2009/2010 | reverse complement strand
ACGCGGGGCTGCACGAGCGCGGCGGTCGCGTCCTGCCAACGGGTCATGAGCTCGGCCCGCACGGGCTCGAGCAGGGCTTCGGCCCGCACGATGCCGTCATGTTCGACGAGCATCAGGCCCACGCGTCCCGTGAATCCCGCGGGGACGAAGCCCGCAGCCTCGATGCGCCGGCGGGCCTCGAGAACGCAGGGGGCGGGGGCCGTGGTCAAGGGCCTGCGCGCCATGACCGACTTTGAGTATGAGCTGCAGCAGGCCGACCTCAATTATCGCTTGGATAGCGAGCTGGAGTCCATCTTTGTCATGAGTGCTCCGCAGTACGGTTACATCTCGAGCTCGGTCGTTCGCCAGATCGCCTCGCTCGGCAGCGATGTATCGACGTTTGTGCCGCCCAACGTGGTCGAAGCGCTCAGACATCGCTTTTCGTGACGTTTTTTATTGCCTGGTGGCATGTGGTAAACTAGCACGATGATATGTTACCTATGAAAGGAGACCGGATGCCGGGCGAGAATTTTCCTGGCGATAGGATCGTCAGCTTGGTCGATGAGCTCGAAGGGCTGATCGAGGAAGCCAAGCCGCCTTTCGGCAAGAACGCTCAGTTCAAGGTCATCGACGCCGACGTGTTCTTCAACATCCTCGATGAGATCCGCATGAGCTATCCCGAGGAATGGCAGAAGTCCCGCCGTATCCTCAAAGAGCGCGAGGAGCTTATGGCTTCCGCCGCCGCTCAGGCCGATTCCATCATCGCCGATGCTCAGCAGCAGGCCCTCACCATTGCCGGTGAGCAGGAGATTGTCCGCCTTGCGCAGCAGCAGGCCGACGACATCCGCGATCGTGCCCAGCAGTACGAGCGCGAGACGCGTTATGCTGCCGAGGACTACGCAGAGCAGGTCTTTACGCACCTGGAGGAGAACCTCAAGAGCCTGACCGGCACCGTTACCCGTTGCCGTCAGCAGCTCAACGAGGGTGCCGCCCAGCAGAATGGTCAGTGGTAATGGCTGAGTTCCCGAGCGTTACCGTCGATCTTTCCGAGCAGCTCGAGTTTCCTGGAGATTCGTTTCCGCTGACCGGTAAGGTCGATGTCGCCACCTACACGGTGGGCGAGAAGGAGTACCAGCTACAGGACGGCATCGACTACGACGTTGTCTTTACCAATGCCGGTACCGGTGTCTTGCTCACGGGCATGGTCCGCTCGCACGCCACCGGTGAGTGCGACCGTTGCCTGGAGCCCGCCTCGTTTGATATCGCCGGAGAGATCGAGGAGTTCTACCTCTTTGAGGAGCCCGAGGATCCCGAGGCCTACGAGGACGGCTACGAGCTCCTGGGTGAGGACCGCATCGTCGATCTGGGTGAGCCCATCAATGACGCGGTCGTTATGGACACGCCGTTTGTGGTGCTCTGCAAGCCCGATTGCCGTGGTCTGTGCCCCACCTGCGGTTGCAATCTCAACGTCGAGCAATGCGATTGCGCCGCCCAGGCAGAGGCAGAATGGGCCGCTGCCACGGAAAATCCATTTGCAGCATTGAAGAATCTCAAGCTCGATGAGTAAAACTGTGGTAGTATCGCTACTTGCGCGTAATCGCCACACTGGATAGTTCATAAGGAAGGTCACTATGCCCGTACCTAAACAAAAGCAGGGTCGTATCCGCACTCACACCCGTCGTTCCGCCAACATGAAGATCTCGGCTGCGGCTCAGTCCACGTGCCCCCGTTGCGGCGCTGTCAAGCTTCCGCACCACGTGTGCCCCAGCTGCGGTTTCTACAAGGACCGCGAGGTTATCGTTACCGAGTAACGGTATACTCTGGATGCGATGCCGTTCCAAATGGAACCACAATGGCCGGCTCAGTGAGTCGGCCATTTTTGTATAAGGAGCATGTATATGAGTAACGTTCGCGTTTGTGTAGACGTTGTGGGCGGAGACGAGAAACCTCAGGTTGTTCTCGATGGTATCGAGGCTGCGCTTGCCGCCGATCCCGATATCGAGGTCTTGGCAGCTGGCCCCGCCGAAATCGTCAATCCCTTTGCAGCTTCCCATGCACGTGTTGAGGCCCTTGAGGCACCTGACGTTATCGCCATGGATGACGATCCCATTCGCGCCGTGATGACCAAGCGTAAGTCGTCGATCGTGCTTTCTTGCCGCGCCATTAAGAAGGGCAACGCGGATGCGTTCTTCTCCGCCGGCTCGACCGGTGCCATGACCGCCGCTGCCACCGCCTACGTGACGCCGTTTAGGTATCAGGCCGAAGGCAAGAAGCAGCCGGTGCGCCCCTGTCTGACCAATGCACTGCCCAATCGCGCCGGCGGTCTGACGGTGCTGTGCGACATGGGTGCCAACCCCGATGTCGAGGTTGACGATATGGTGCGTTTTGCCCAGATGGGCAGCGCCTATGCCCGCGTCGTCCTGGGCATCGAGCATCCTCGCGTGGGCATGCTCGCCAACGGCACCGAGGACGAGAAGGGCTCCAACTTTACCAAGGCCTGTTTCCCTGCTATGAAGGCCGCCGTTCCCGGCTTTGTTGGTAACTGCGAGGGCACCGACCTCACCTCAGGTAACTTCGATGTCATCGTTGCCGATGGCATGTCGGGCAATATTGCGCTCAAGGCCACCGAGGGCGCTGCCAAGTTTTTGCTGCAGGAGCTCAAGGGCGCCTTTATGGCCTCGCTCGGCACCAAGATCGCCGCGCTGCTCATTAAAAAGCAGATGCGCGAGATTAAGGCCAAGCTCTCTGGCGACGCCAAGGGCGGCGCGATTCTTCTGGGCCTGCGCGGCGTGGTCCTGATCGGCCATGGTGCCACCTCAGTCGAGGCTGTCAAAAACGGTACGCTCGCGGCGGCCGAAGCCGTGCGCGCCGGGCTGGTCGAGAATGTCGCCAACTCTATGGATGGTATCGTTTTATAAGAGCGAGTTAGAGCGCTGTTATGTGCTTCGCGGTGCACGCCGTGGGGTAGAATCAGAACCGTGTCTTGGTACCGCCCGGGCGGTACCATTCTTTTGGTATTCATGCACTATGAGAGGAAGCGCTATGGACCGCTCCGAAATCTTCGACAAGATCGCCGAGGTCGCTGCTGACGTTCTAGGCGTCGATGTTGCCGAAATTAGCGAGGAGACCACCTTTGACGACCTCGATGCCAACTCGCTCGAGCGCCTGCAGCTGGTTACGGCTATCGAGGACGAGTTCAACCTCGAGATCGATGACGAGACCCTGCTCTCGCTCAACTCTGTCGCCGACGCCGTCGACGCTATCGAAGCTGCCAAGGAGGCCTAAGTCTTGGCTTTATCCGACCGACTTACGCGCGCCCAGGAAATCCTGGGCCACGAGTTCAACAATAAGGTGCTGCTGCGCGCGGCGCTTACGCATCCCTCGGCAGTCGAGGGCCAGCCGGTTTCTGCCAGCTATGAGCGCCTTGAGTTCTTGGGCGATTCCATTTTGGGCGCTGTGGTCGCACGCTCCCTGTTTGAGTCCTATCCGGAGTTTGACGAGGGCAAGCTCACGCGCTTGAAGGTGTCGCTTGTCTCGGGCGCTACGCTGTCCGAGGTTTCTCACGAGCTGGGCATCGACGACATCATCATCTTTGGTGCCTCCGAGACCGGTACCGGTGCGCGCGGCCTGCATTCGGCCCTCGAGAACGTCTATGAGTCGCTCGTGGGCGCGCTGTACCTGGATGCCGGCTGGGACGTTGCGGCGGAGTTCATTCACCGTACGCTTAAGCCGCATTTGGCTTCCGAGCGTGCCGAGCATCCTGCGAACCCCAAGTCGTTTTTGCAGGAGTGCGTGCAAGCCGACGGTCACGAACCTCCGGCGTACAAGCTCGTTGGCTCCGAGGGCCCGGCGCATGCGCCCACCTTTACCGCTGTGGTGTTGATCGATGGTATTCGTCAGGGTCGCGGCTCCGGCTCCTCAAAGAAGGAAGCCGAGGGAGCTGCCGCGCTCGAAGCGCTCGACCGCATGGGTTACACCACCAACGGCGTGATTCTGAACAAGAAGCACGTGTAAGCGAGGAACCGTGTATCTCAAGTCTCTCACGCTCAAAGGGTTCAAGTCGTTTGCCGACCGCGCCCATATGACGTTTGAGCCGGGCCTGACCGTCATCGTCGGTCCAAACGGCTCGGGAAAATCGAACATCTCTGACTCGATTCTGTGGGTCCTGGGCGAGCAGAGCGCCAAGCAGCTGCGCGGCCAGGCCATGGAGGATGTCATCTTCTCGGGCTCGTCGGCGCGCAAGCCGGTGGGTGTCGCCGAGGTCACGTTGGTGCTCGATAACTCGGACCATATGTTGCCCGTTGACTTTGACGAGGTCGCCATCACCCGTCGTATGTATCGCTCGGGCGAAAGCGAGTACCTCATCAACTCGAGTCCGTGCCGCCTGATGGACATTCAGGACATCCTGCACGATTCGGGCCTAGGCAAGGATACGCATTCCATCATCAGCCAGGGCAAGCTCGACGCCATTTTGCAGAGCCGCCCCGAGGAGCGTCGCGCCCTCATCGAGGAGGCCGCCGGCATTTCCAAGCACAAGCGCCGCAAGGAGCGTGCGCTCAAAAAGATTAAGTCGATGGACGAGCACCTGACGCGTGCCCGCGACATCAATAAGGAAATCGCCCGTCAGCTGCGACCGCTGGAGCGTCAGGTCGATCGCGCGCGCAAGTACAAAGAGCTGTCCTCGCGCGCGAACGAGCTTACGCAGATGCTGGCTGTCGATGAGCTTCGTTCGCTGCAGTCGCAGTGGAACGACCTGGAGAGCCGCTCCAAGGAAGGTGCTGCCGAGCTGGAGCTTGCGCAGTACCGCATGAGCGAAAAGGAGCGCGAGCTCGAGAAGCTCCAGGTTATGCTTGAGGAAAAGGGCCTGTTTGTGGGCGACCTGGGCGAGCAACGCCGTCATATGCAAGATGTGGTCGGCCGCATTAACTCCGACATGCGCCTGCTCGAGGAAAAGGGCCACAACATGGTGTCGCGCCTGTCTGACATACGCGGTCAGATTTCGAGCTCCGAGCATCAGCGTCGTCGCGTGGTCGAGGAGCTCGAGGACGCGCGTGCGCAGCTTGAGGAAGTGACCGGTGCGCATATGCAAGCCCAGGAGGACGTTGACGCCGCTGGTCCTGCCGCCGCTGAGCTCCACGAGCGGCGCGTGGCGCTCGACAATCAGATTTCGCAGCTTACGCGAGAGCAACGCGATGTGCAGCGCGTGGCCGATAACGCCGCGCTCGAGCTCACCAAGGTTAAGGATTCCTTGAGCAATGCCGAGGTCGAGGACAACATGTATGCCTCGCGCCTGGAGCAGATTGACGAGCAGCTCGAGGAGGTCACGGCCTCGCTCGAGAGCCGTCGCGACCGCGCCGAGGAGCTTGAGGGCGCTCTTGAGGAAGCGCGCCAGGCCCAGGCCGATGCGCGTGAGGCCACCGAGGTCGCCCGTGCAGCCCTGAAGGACCTGCGTGCCCGCGAGAGCGAGGCGCGCAACAAGTTGTCCGAGGTGCGCTCGGAGCTTTCCAGCCAAAAGAAACTCGATGCCCGCATGGCCGACAGCTCGCCGCTCGTGAGCCGACTGGTGGGTGCGCTGGGCGACGATGTCTCGGGCCGCCTGGGTGACGTGCTCGAGGCCCCGCGCGAGCTTGAGGGCCTGGTGGAGCAATTGCTCGCCGGCGATATCGATGCGCTGCTGTTTGATGATGCCGCCACGCTTGAGCGTGCCGGTCGTGCGGCTCTGGACCAAAAGAAGGCCTCGGGCGAGGCACTGCTGGTGGCGCGCGGCGTGAGCGGCTCTACCGCCGCTGAGGGCGCTGCCGGTACCCGCCTGGTTGATCGTCTGTCCGTGCGCGCAGGCTACGGACCCGTCGTCGAGGCGCTGCTCGGCGGCTATTACGTAGTGGACGATCTTTCTGCCGCGCTTTCGGCGCCGGTCGTTGACGGCGTGACTTACGTGACCCCCGATGGCGCCCGCGTCGCCTGCGGCGGCCTGGTGCGTGTGGGCCTCGATGCCGGCGAGGCGTCGGGTGCTCTGGAGCGTAAGCGTCGCATTCGCGAGCTGGAGGGGCTTGAGCCCGATTTGGCCGCTGTGTTTGAGCATGTGTCGGATCAGGTCGTCGAGGCCAATGCGGCCGTTGAGGAAGCGCGTGCCGCTGAGGGCGATGCCGCCGGTGAGATTGCCCGCCTTGAGGGCGAGCGCCGCTCCCTGTTGTCCGAGATCGGCCGTCTGGAGCAAAGCGCCAACAATGCCGAGGTCGAGCGCGTGCGTATCTCCAAGCGCCGTGAGCAGGCTGCCGAGGCCGTTCGCGCCGCGCGCCCGCGCGTGGACGAGCTCACCCGTTCGCGTGACGAGGCCCGTGCGCAGGCAAGCGATCTGGGCTTGCAGATTGCCGAGGCCAACGACGAACTCGACCGCGTTCGCCGTGACGATTCCGAGGCTGCCGGCAAGCTCGCCGACGCAAAGGTTCGCCTAGCCCAGACGAGTGAACGCCTGCGTTCGCTGAAGGGCCGCGTGCCCGACCTGGAGCATCGTCTTGAGGGCATCGACCGTCGTATCCGCGGAACACGCCAGGCCTCGCGCTCGCTCGAGCTGCTGCGCCTGCGCGTCGATCCCATGCACGAACGCTATTCTGCCCTGTTGGAACGCGCGTCGGATTGGGCAGCGCGCCTGCGTGACCAGGCCTCTCTGGAGGAGGCGGACTCCGCTTCGCTCAAGAAGACCATCGAGGATGCCAAGGCAGAGGTTGCCCGCGCTAAGGAACGAGTCGATACCGCCTCTGCCACGCAAAACGAGTTCAAGGTCGCACGCGGCAAGCTCGAGGTGCAGGTGGAGGCGGCCATCAAGGCCATCACCGCCGATGGCACCACGGTACTCGAGGAAGCGCTCATGCTTCCCGCGCCCACCGACCGCGACGCCGCCGAGCGCGAGCTCAACCAGCTTGTGCGCCAGATCAACAACCTTGGTCCCGTTAACCAAGTTGCCATGGAGGAGTACGAGCAGCTCAAGCGCCGCGCCGACTACATCGAGGAGCAGCTGGCCGATTTGGAGAGCGCGCGCAAGGCGCTCACCAAGATCACGGTGGCCATTGATCGCAAGATGCGGAAGGCCTTCCTGGTGACGCTTGAGAAGGTCGACGCGAACTTCCGCGAGATCTTCGCCATGCTGTTCCCGGGTGGACAGGCGCATCTGGAGATGACCGACCCCGAGCATCCTGCCGAGACGGGTATCGAGGTCGTGGCGCAGCCGCGCGGCAAGCGCATCACCAAGATGATGCTCATGTCGGGCGGCGAGAAGAGTCTGACGGCGCTCGCCTTGCTCTTTGCCGTGTATCGCACGCGCACGGTGCCGTTCTATGTGCTGGACGAGGTCGAGGCGGCGCTCGATGACGCCAACCTGTCCAAGCTCATCGGCGCGCTCGATGTGTTGCGTTCCGATACGCAGCTCTTGGTTATCTCGCATCAGCGCCGTACTATGGAGGACGCTGACGTCCTCTATGGCGTCTCGATGCAAGCCGACGGCGTCAGTCGCGTCGTCTCGCAAAAACTCGATCGCGAAACCGGAAAGGTCGTGAATGCATAATGGGATTCTTCGATGCTCTCTCGCGCGGACTTGAGCGAAGCCGCGAGGCCCTCAACGAGGTCTTCTACTTTGGCGGTGAGGTCGACGAGGATTTTTGGGAGGACCTGGAGGACACCCTCGTCATGGGTGACATGGGCGCCGAGATCGCCATTCAGGTCTCCGATGACCTGCGCGATGCTGCGGCCAAGAAGAACCTCAAGACCGCTCCACAGCTTCGCCGTGCCCTGGCCGAGCAGCTTGAGCAGCACTTTGTGCCCATCGAGCGCGATCCGTTCTCCGATACGCCGAGCTGCGTGCTGTTTGTGGGCATTAACGGTGCCGGCAAGACCACGACGGTCGGTAAGATCGCGAGCGCCATGGCCGCCCGCGGCAAGAACGTCGTGATCGGTTCGGCCGATACCTTCCGTGCTGCCGCTATCGAGCAGCTCGATGTGTGGGGCCAGCGCGCTGGCGTCCCCGTCATCAAGCGCGACCGCGGCTCCGACCCGGCAAGTGTTTGCTACGACGTGCTCGACGAGGCCGACAAGCGCGACAGCGACCTGGTGCTTATCGATACCGCCGGCCGTCTGCACACGAGCCCCGAGCTCATGCGCGAGCTTGCCAAGGTGGTCAACGTGACGCGTAAGCGCGCCGCCAATATGGCCGCCGGCCCCATGCCCGTCTCGGTTGTACTCGTAATCGATGCCGCGACAGGCCAAAACGGTCTGAACCAGGCGCTTGAGTTTAACGAGGCGTTGGGTCTGGACGGTATTATCATGACAAAGCTCGACGGAACGGCTAAGGGTGGTATCGCCATGGCCGTTGCCGAGAAGCTCAAGCTCCCGATCCTGCGCGTGGGCGTGGGCGAGCAGGTCGATGACCTGCAGGAGTTCAATGCCAAAGATTTCTGCCGCGCCCTGGTGGGCGAGTCCAACTAAGGAGTAACCAGTGTTTGATTCCCTGAGCGATCGCCTCAACGACACATTTGACCGCTTGCGCGGCAAGGGTAAGCTGACCGAGGCCGATATCACCTCGGCCATGCGCGACATTCGCATGGCGCTGCTTGAGGCCGACGTCAACTTCAAGGTCGTCAAGGAGTTTGTCGCCAAGACCAAGGAGCGCTGCATGACCGCCGAGGTCATGGAGTCGCTGTCGCCGGCGCAAAACGTCGTCAAGATCGTGCTCGACGAGCTCACCGAGATGCTCGGCTCCACCGAGAGCAAGCTCGTCTTTAGCAACCGCATCCCCAATGTCATCATGCTCGTGGGTCTGCAGGGTTCCGGTAAGACCACGGCGGCCGTAAAGCTGGCCTACCTGCTCAAGAAGCAGGGCCGCTCGCCCCTGCTCGCCGCGTGCGATGTCTACCGCCCTGCCGCTGCCGACCAGCTGGCCACGCTCGGTGGAGAGATCGGCGTTCCGGTCTTCCGCGGTGACGGCGAGCACCCGGTCGATATCGCCAAGGGCGCCATCCAGGAGGCTGTCGACCACCTGCGCGATGTGGTCATCGTCGATACCGCCGGCCGCCTGCAGATCGACGAGCAAATGATGCAGGAGGCCGTGGACATCAAGAAAGCCGTCAAGCCCGATCAGGTGCTGATGGTCGTCGATGCCATGACCGGCCAGGATATCGTCAACGTTGTCTCGACCTTCGCCGAGCGCACCGACTTTGACGGCGTGATCATCTCCAAGCTCGATGGCGACGCCCGTGGCGGCGGCGCGCTTTCTGTGCGCCAGGTGACCGGCAAGCCCATCAAGTTCGTGAGCATGGGCGAGAAGCCCGATTCGCTGGAGCCGTTTTACCCGGACCGCATGGCCAAGCGCATCTTGGGCATGGGCGATGTCGTCGGCATCATCGAGAAGGCCCAGGAGGCCGCCGATGCCGAGCAGCTCGAGGCCGCCGAGCGCATGCTGCGCGAGGGCTTTACCATGAACGATATGCTCGACCAGATGAAGGCCGTCAAGAAGATGGGCGGCATGAAGGGCATTCTGGGTATGCTTCCCGGTGGCCAGCGCGCGCTCAACCAGATGGGCGGCAACCTGGACGAGGGCATCTTCGACAAGAACGAGGCCATCATCATGTCGATGACCAAGGAGGAGCGCCTTCGCCCCTCCATCATCAACGGCCAGCGCCGTGCCCGCATTGCCAAGGGCGCCGGCGTGACCCCCACCGAGGTCAATAGCCTTATGAAGCAGTGGGGCGAGATGAATAAGATGATGGGCCGCATGCGCACGATGGCCAATCAGGCGCAGGCCGGCGGCAAGAAGGGCAAGAAGGGTAAGAAGGGCAAAAAGATGCGCATGCCCAATATTCCCGGTCTGGATGCCATGGGTCTGGGCGGCATGGGCGGACTGGGAGCGGGTGGTCCTAAGTCCGATATGGACCTGCTGCGTCAGATGGAAGCGCAGATGCGCAATAAAAAATAACGACTGATTGAGTCGTGTGTTGCTAAGGCCGCCTGGATGGTACTCCAGGCGGCCTTCGCCGTTTGTTTGCAGGTTGTTGCATGTGCGGAAGCGTTCTGACGCGCGGGTTTGCCGCTAGTGGCAGCTGCAGCCCTCATGTCCGTCGTGGTCGTGATGACCGTGGCAGCCGCAGGACTCGCCATGCTCATGGGTGTGCTCGTGGTCATGACCATGGCAGTCGCAGGTGGCCTCGCCGGTCTGAGCGAGCGTTCCGGCAATGAGGGCCTCGACGCAGGCATCGCAGCTGCCCTGGGCGCCTGCATAGACGGTGATGCCGGCCTGGGTGAGCGCGTTGATGGCGCCGCCGCCGATACCGCCGCAGATGAGCGCGTCGATGCCACCGTTGGCAAGCAGGCCCGCCAGGGCGCCGTGACCGGTGCCGCCGGTGCCTACGACCTGCTCGTTGAGCACCTTGCCATCCTGGATGTCGTAGATCTTGAACTGTTCGCTGCGGCCAAAGTGCATAAAGATGTTGCCGTTGTCGTACGTCGTTGCCACCCTCATGGTGCCGACCTCCTTTGCTGGCCATGCGGCCGTCGTCGTGGTGATGGGGGAGTATGCGATATTGCCGCCCTCGATACTCAGCGCGCGCCCGTTGACCAGCGCGTTTGCCACCTTGCGATGCGCGCGGCTGCAGATGGCCGCCACGGTGGCGCGAGCGATGCCCATGTGCTGGGCGACGGTCTGCTGATTGAGGCCTTCCAGGTCGCACAGCCGCAGGACTTCGAGCTCGTCGACCGTCATCTCGATGGCGTCTCCGCTGGCAAAGCCGTCAGGGGTAAAGCCGCGATATTCGGGGATGATCCCAACGCGGCGCAATTTTTCGCGTCTTCCTGCCATACATGCTCCTTATCTGACATATGTCAATAATAGAATAGCGAATATGCGGATTTGAGCAAGGAATTTCTGGCATATGTCAGAAAATGAGGGCTTATGTTTGGGCTGTGGGGCTGCGTGCGCCTGAGCTACAATGAATCTCGCTTATAGGCGACTGACAGGAGGGTCAATGAGCAAGGCTGATCAACAGTTTGTATCCATGTGCCGCGATATTCTGGACCATGGCACCACCACCGAGGGGCAAAAGGTCCGTCCGGTGTGGGAGGACGGCACCCCTGCCTATACCATTAAAAACTTTGGCGTTACGGCACGCTACGACCTGCGCGAGGAGTTCCCCGCGCTTACCTTGCGCCGCACGGCGCTTAAGTCTGCGATGGACGAGATCCTGTGGATCTATCAAAAGAAGTCCAATAACGTTCATGACCTCAACAGCCATATTTGGGACGAGTGGGCCGACGAGACCGGCTCCATCGGCAAGGCCTATGGGTATCAGATTGGCCAGAAGAGCCATTATGCCGAGGGCGATTTCGACCAGATGGACCGCGTGCTGTACGACCTTAAGCATACGCCGTACAGCCGCCGCATCATGACCAACACGTACGTGTTTAGCGACCTGTCCGAAATGCACCTGTATCCGTGCGCGTACAGCGTGACCTATAACGTTACGCAGCGCCCGCATGACGATAAGCCCACGCTCAACATGATTCTCAACCAGCGCAGCCAGGACATTTTGGCCGCGAACAACTGGAATGTGTGCCAGTACGCCATTTTGCTGATGATGGTCGCGCAGTCGGTCGACATGATTGCTGGCGAGCTGCTGCACGTGATCGCCGATGCCCATATTTATGACCGTCATGTCGATATCGTCCGTGAGCTTATCGAGCGTCCGCAGTTTGCGGCGCCTAAGGTAACGCTTAACCCCGACGTGCATGATTTCTACGCGTTTACGACCGATGACCTTATCGTGGAGGGCTACGAGCACGGCCCGCAGGTCAAGAACATTCCCATTGCGGTGTAGGTGGCGCTTATGACGTGTAAGCTTTCTGCCATCGTCGCCGTGTGTGATGATTGGGGCATTGGTTGCGAGGGCGACATGGTGGTGTCCAATCGCGCCGACATGCGCCATTTTGTGGCGTGCACCAAAGGTTGCCCGGTCATTATGGGACGCAAGACGCTGCTGAGTTTTCCCGGCGGGCGTCCGCTCAAGAACCGCCGCAATATTGTGCTTACCCGCGACGAGAGCTTTGCTCCCGAGGGCGTCGACGTGGTGCATAGTATCGACGAGGCGCTCGCCGCGGTTGCCGATGAGCCCGTTGCCTGGGTGATCGGTGGTGGCGATGTCTATCGGCAGTTTTTGCCGTACTGCGTGGAGGCCGAGGTCACGCATAACCACTGCGTTCATCCCGTGGACACGTATTATCCCAATTTGGACGCCGATCCTGCATGGGAAGTTTCGCAGGCTGGCGGGGTTGCCACGATTGCCGCGGGCGAGGGTGACGAGGGTCTCGATTATGAGTTCGTGACATATCGTCGCGTTGAGGCGTGAATCGCCTAGCGTGAACGGTATTATCGGGTTGATTGAATGCATGGGGCGGCGCTTCGCGTCGCCTCGTTTGGTATAGATGTGCTGTTAAGAAGGGTGCGGGCTGGCTGCTATGACTGATGCCGTTGAGGTTCTGCGAATCGATTCGCTTACGGATGAGCGGCTCGACGCCTACGTGCGACTGACCGAGCGCGAGCTTCGCTGCGTGCTGGAGCCCCAAAAGGGTATCTTTATCGCTGAGAGTGCCAAGGTTATCGAGCGCGCGGTGCGCGCCGGATACCAGCCGGTGAGCTTTCTTTTGAGCGAACGCTGGCTTGATCAGATGATGCCGCTGTTTGAGCGCCTGGTTGTGCGCGAGGGCGCAGGTCCGGTTCCTGTGTTCGTTGCCTCCATGGAGCTCATGGAGCAATTGACGGGCTTTAACGTGACGCGCGGCGCGCTCGCGGCGTTTCGTCGCCCGCGGCAGATTCCGGTTGATGAGTTTCTCGACGGCGTCGTCGAGGCGGCGGGGGAGCGTCCGGTGCGCGTGTGCGTGCTCGAGGGCATTGTCGACCATACCAATGTGGGCGCGATTTTCCGTTCGGCGGCCGCATTGAACGTTGACGGTATTTTGGTCAGCCCTACGTGCTGCGACCCGCTGTACCGTCGCTCGGCCCGCGTGAGCATGGGCACGGTTTTCCAGGTGCCTTGGACGCGCATTGGCAGCGAGGCTCGTGTGTGGCCGCACGATGGCCTGGCGGCACTGCACGAAGCCGGTTTTTCCTGTGCTGCCATGGCATTGACGGACGATTCCGTATCGCTGGACGATCCCGTGCTGCAGGAGATTGACCGCCTGGCAATCTTTATGGGTACCGAGGGTGCCGGCCTGGGTGCCAAGACTATCGCGGGCTGCGACCGGGCCGTGCGCATTCCGATGGCGCACGGGGTCGATTCGCTTAACGTGGCAGCGGCGAGTGCCGTCGCCTTTTGGCAGCTGTGCCCGCACGTGAGTAATGAGTACCACTACCAGCCGGGGCTGTATCACTAGGCAGATAGTTCGCACCGGGCTCTTATTCGGGGTGTTTCGGTCGACGCCGGTCGGTGCTAAGCTGGTATTGGCGTTGGCCTTAATTTGCTGTTTTGTCGGTTGACGTGCGCTTTTGGGGAGGGCGTGTGGCTAAGAAATCTACGGCTATCGATGTAACGCAGGGTGTTATTTGGCAGCAGCTGCTTTCGCTGTGCGTTCCCATCTTTTTTAGTTCGTTTTTTCAGCAGGCCTACACGCTCATCGGTACGTATATCGTCGGCCAGTTTGGCGGCAAACTCGCACTGGGTGGCATTCAAGCCACGATGGTGCTTACAGAGCTCTGCATTGGCTTTTGCGTTGGTGTTGGCGCCGGCTGCGCGGTCATTACCGGTCAGTATTTTGGCCAGCACGATGATGAGCGGCTGAGTCGTTCGGTCCATACGGCCATGACGCTCGCGTTGGTGGGCGGTATCGTTTTCTCGATTCTTGGCATAGTGTTCGTTGAGCCCATGCTGGTGCTTATGAACACGCCGCATGAACTATTGGCCGAGGGCGTGGCATATGCTCGTTGCTATTTTGCCGCCATGGTTGCGGCGCTGCTGCTCAATATGGGAACGGCACTGCTGCGCGCCGTGGGCGACACGCGCGGGCCTGCTGTGATTATCGCTTCCGGCTGCCTTGTTAATGCGGTGCTGGATGTCATCTTCGTTGCCGTGCTTCATATGGAGGCTCTGGGCTGCGGTATCGCGGTGGCACTGACCATTTGCTCTAACGCCACGATGATCGTGATTCGTATGATGCACGCACCGGGTGCGTGGCGGCTTTCACTGTCCAAACTCGGCATTGATCCTGGCATTTGCAAGAGCATGATCTCGTGTGGTCTGCCGCTTGGCTTTCAGTCTGCTGCGTATTCGATTTCCAACGTTTTGATTCAGGTGTCGGTCAATTCGTTTGGTGCCGATGTCACCACGGCGTGGGGTCTTTCGGGCCGCTTGGATGGCATCGTCTGGATGGTTACCGAGGCGCTTGGCGTGTCGATCACCACGTTCTCGGCACAGAACTTTGGCGCGCGCAACTACGAGCGCATGCGCAAGGGCTACCATACGTCGCTCGTGCTGTCGTTTATGCTCATTGGCGGCCTGTCTGCCGTGCTGCTGGTATTCTCGGGTCCGTTGTCGCGTCTGTTTGTCGACGATGCTTCGATTTCGGCGTATACCACGACGATTCTTCATTTCATTGCGCCGTTCTACGCGATTTTCTCGATTATCGAGAACGCGTCGGGCTCCATTCGTGGTGCCGGCGTGAGCTTGCAGCCCATGCTGCTCACGATTTTTGGCACCGTCGTGCTCAGGGTGATCTGGGTGTTTGCGATTATGCCGTTCGATCCGTCGCTTGAGCACCTGCTGCTGGTCTACCCTGTAACCTGGCTCATCACCGCCACGATGTTCACCATCTACCACCATAGCGGCAACTGGCTCGGCCGCGCCACCGCCTAATGATCCGTATGAGACGGAGGAAAACGGATCATTTCTCTCCGTCTTGATGTCGATGGTCCGTTTTCCTCCGTCCCCTTTGGATCAATTAGTATTCGATGCCTTGACGGGCTAGGAGGCCTTCGTCGAAGTAGTGTTTGACGGGGCGCATTTCGGTGACTAGGTCGGCGAGGTCCGCGAGAGGCAGCAGCCCGCGGCCGGTGAGCACGAGCTCCGTGGTGGCAGGCTTCAGCGCGATCAGTCCCTCCACATCCTCGCGCGTCACGAATCCGCGGCGCATCGCTTCGCCGAGTTCGTCCAAAATCAGAACGTCGACCTGTGATATCTGCTCGCGTGCGAGCTCCATGATCTGCTCGGCGCAGGCCTCGGGTGTGTCGCGATCGGCCTGTACAATGCGCAGTCCCAGGCGCGGCGCGGCGTCGTGCTCGGCGCAGTGCAGCTTCTTGGCAAACTGCAGCATGAGTACGTCGAGCCCATAACCTTTGGCGCGCATCGCCAATCCCAGCGCAGCCGTGGTTTTGCCCTTGCCGTCGCCCGTATAGATCTGAACCTTGCCGACTTCAAGTGATGCCATCTCTGTCCTTTCGTGCCCGGCGTCGGTTTATCGCCGTCCGGGTTGGGTATTCTAGTTAGCATTATCAACCCCAGTAGATGGAGTTCAAGCAGATGGAGATGGATGACAACAAACGTAGACGGAATATGATCCTCTACGTGCTCATCGCCTTCGTCGTCTACCTCGTGCTCTCGACCGTTCTGTTCCCCAACATCGGTCACACGCAGCAGATTACGAAGACCGATTACTCGACGTTTGTCAAAGCGCTCGATAAGAAGAGCGTTGACAAGGTTGAGTACAACACGGACGATTACACGATTTATTACACCAAGAAGGGCGAGGACGAGAACATCGCCTACAAGACGACCGGTGTGCCGAATGATGCGGGCTTTACCGATCGCGTGCTTGAATCTGGTGCCTCGCTTGAGTCGGTCGTTCCCGATAAGAACTCGGGTCTGATGACCTACTACCTGCTCACCCTCATTCTTCCCATGGCGATTTTCTTCCTCATCGGCTGGTGGCTCAACCGCCGTATGAAGAAGGCCATGGGCGAAGACGGTCCGTCGATGAACTTTGGCGGTGGTGGCTTTGGCGGCGGCGGACTGGGTAAGTCCGGCGCTCGCGTTATCGCCTCCAAAGATGTGGGCGTGACCTTTAAGGATGTTGCAGGCCAGGAAGAGGCCAAGGAATCCCTTAAGGAGGTCGTCGACTTTCTGGAGAAGCCGCAGCGCTACGAGGAAATTGGCGCCAAGCTGCCGCGCGGTGCCCTCCTTGTCGGCCCTCCGGGTACCGGTAAAACCCTGCTCGCCAAGGCCGTTGCCGGTGAGGCGGGCGTTCCGTTCTTTAGCATTTCGGGTTCTGAGTTCGTCGAGATGTTCGTCGGCCGCGGTGCCGCCAAGGTTCGTGACCTGTTTAAGCAGGCCAAGGAAAAGGCCCCGTGTATCGTCTTTATCGATGAGATCGATACCATCGGCAAGAAGCGCGATGGCGGCGGCTTTAGTGGCAACGACGAGCGCGAGCAGACGCTCAACCAGCTGCTGACCGAGATGGACGGCTTCGATAACCACAAGGGCATCGTCGTCCTCGCTGCGACCAACCGTCCCGACAGCCTCGATCCCGCCCTGCTGCGCCCCGGTCGTTTTGACCGCCGCATTCCCGTTGAGCTGCCCGACCTGACTGGCCGCAAGAACATCCTCGAGCTGCATGCCAAGAGCGTGAAGACGCAGCCGCCGATCGACCTGACCGCTATTGCCCGCGCCACGCCCGGTGCCTCGGGCGCCGACCTTGCCAATATCATCAACGAGGGTGCCCTGCGCGCTGTTCGCGAAGGCCGCAAGCGCGCGACCCAGGACGACTTCGAGGAGTCGGTGGAGGTCGTCATTGCCGGCCAGCAGCGTAAGTCCACGGTGCTTTCCGACCACGAGAAGCAGGTCGTTTCCTACCACGAGATCGGTCATGCCATAGTCGCTGCCCGCCAAAAGGGTTCCGCGCCGGTTACCAAGATCACCATCGTGCCGCGCACGAGCGGCGCTCTGGGCTACACCATGCAGGTCGAGGAGGACGAGCGCTTCCTGACCACGCGCCAGGAGGTCCTGGACAAGCTTGCGGTCTACTGCGGTGGCCGTGCAGCCGAGGAGCTCATCTTTGGCGAGATGACGACCGGCGCCGCCAACGATATCGAGCAGGCAACCAAGCTCGCCCGCAACATGGTGACGCGCTTTGGTATGTCCGATGAGTTTGGCATGATGGCACTCGGTACCGTCCAGAACGCGTACCTCAACCAGGACACGTCGCTCACCTGCGCCCCCGGTACGGCCGAGCGCGTGGACGCGATTGTCGCCAAGCTGATCGAGGATGCGCACGACCGCGCCCTGCAGATCCTGAAGGAGAACAAGTTCAAGCTCCACGAGCTGGCTCGTTATCTGTACAAGAAGGAGACGATCACCGGCCAGGAGATGATGGCCATCATCGAGGGCCGTGACCCGGAGACCGTGGACAACTACGGCGCCAGCAAGAGCAGCCAGCCCGCCTTCCGGCCCAGCGTACCGGAGACCATCGAGGCCCCCGCCAGGCACATCAACATCGTGTCCGAGCCCATCCCCATGCCGAACTACGATGAGAAGCCGGAGGATAAGGACCCGGAAGGCACCCCCGCCGAAGACAAACCGACGGAGCACGCGGACGGCGACCCCGAATAAATGCACAGCAGCCCTGCGGCAGCGCCGCAGGGCTGTTTTCTTTTCAGTTTTCCGGCAGCTCCCGCACCCGTTCGCACAGCAGCGGCAGCGCCTTTTCAAACTCCACGCCGTACCACCCGGCCTGCGGGTCCCGCGCCGTGGCGTCGATACAGGCAAGTACAAATTCCACCGCCAGCGAAGCCGCCTGCTCCAGCGTCATGCCCCGCATGAGCCCGCCGGTGACGACGGCGGCGAAAATATCCCCCGTACCGTGGAAGGAGGCCGGGTTCCGCGGACCGAGACAGGTAAAATATGTCCCCGCGCCGCTGTCATAGCCCATAGCGCCCAGCTTATCCGGCGCAAAGGACACCCCGGTGAGGATCACCTTCTTCGCCCCCAGCGCGGCCACTCCCCGCAGCAGCTCACGGGCAAAGCCCTCGTCCACCTCCTCCCGGTACGGCGTACCGGTCAGCAGGCAGGCCTCCGTGATATTGGGCAGCGCCACGTCCGCCCGAGCCGTCAGGCGGGCCATCGCCGCCGGGAAAGCGCCGTCAAACCCGCTGTACAGCTTCCCGTGGTCCGCCATGGCCGGGTCCACGATCAGCAGCGTATCCGGGCTCTTCACCGCGTCGAAAAAGTCCATCACCTGCTGCACCTGGGGCGCGGAGGCGATGTAGCCGGTATAGAGCGCGTCAAAATGCACCTGCTGGGACCGCCAGTGATCGGCGATGGCCGGCAGCTGGTCGCTGAGATCCCGGCTGACAAAGCCCGGGAACGCCGTGTGCGCACTGAGCACCGCCGTGGGCACGATGGCGCACTCCACCCCCATGGCGGAGATCACCGGCAGCGCCACCGTCAGTGAGCACCGCCCCAGACAGGAGATGTCCTGTATGGACGCTATTCGTTTCATAGAGCCGCCTCCTGTTCATCATACCAAAAAGGGAGAGGCACATGAATATGTGTCTTTCCCTTTTTGGTGCGGGCGGCGGGACTCGAACCCGCACGCCTGTTGGCAATGGAACCTAAAGGTGATGTCACCTTAGTGAAAGATTTTCAGAGCCCTCCATATCGTAAGGGAAGGACATCTTTCCAGCGCTTCAAAAGGCATTCGGTCGTGACCGGCCGAACATCTGCTATATCATAGCACACTCTGCCGGAAAAGTATAGCATGGTTATAGCTTTACGGGAGGAAATTTCTGCTGCCCCGGCATAAAGCAGAGGGGGCAGGGACGCTGTCTATTCGTTTTCTTCCGGGGAACTCATTTCTTGACGCTAAGTGGTTGTTTTCTTATCCTACAAATCCGATACGCCTTTGTACTTGCACAGAGTCCAAGAGTGCGCGCATATCGCTTTCTGCGAAAACCGCCTGAATATCTTCTGCGCTGATCATATTATCGCTTGTACGCATGGCTTGCTTCATACGAGTGCGCTCAAAGACTTTGCGGATCAGCCGGGCGTTGGAGAAGTTTTCATCTTTATTACGAATGATTTGTTCAGCCATTTGCCGCAGCGTTACTTTTGCATCGGTGCCTAACTGATACGCTTCTGACTCCGCATATTTGCAATATATCTGCACCAGTTCTTCTGCTGAATAGTCCGGAAAGTCAATATAAAACTGAATGCGATCCCGAAGTCCGGGGTTGCTGCTCAACATCTGATTCATCTCGTTTGTGTAGCCAGCCATGATGCAAACAAAATCCTTCCGCGAATCCTCCAAGCGCTTTACGAGGGTGTTGATTGCTTCGTGTCCGTAGTCATAAGAAGCGTTAGATGCGAGTGCATATGCTTCGTCAATGAACAATACCCCGCCGATTGCATCCTTAACAACAGATGCCGTCTTTGCGGCTGTTCCTCCGAGATATTGAGAAACCAGACCATCCCGATCCGTTTCGATGAACTTCTCTCCGTCCTTAATAACACCAATTTCACCGAACAGTTTACCAACCAAACGGGCGACAGTCGTTTTGCCTGTTCCCGGATTTCCCCTGAACACCATATGTAGGCACGGAAGCGCAGATCTTCCCCGATTTTTAAGCAGGGCGACAATTTCTCTGACGCATTTTTTCACGGAATCAAGTCCGATCAATGCGTCTAACTCTTCAAGGGCGTTACTGTTCTTATCGGATTTTTTCGCCAATGGATCAAAATCAGATGCGTGCATGATGAATTCCGTATTATCGGCATCCGCCAACTGATTCTGTATCACGGAGTATAGCTGCGTCTGCAATGTGGGATATGGAAGTTTTAGGATGTCACTATTTCGGAAACTCTTTGCATCAAAACCAAATCCATACTCTTTTGCAGCACATTTTAACAGCTCAACTTTTTCTTCTTTCTCGAGGTCTCTGATTTCGACGGTATGCGGGAAAAACGCCTTAAAATAATCAAATTCCTGCGCTTTTTCGTATTGAGCGCGATCCATCGTAGTAATATAGATGTTTTTTCTGCGGCTCAGTAGACGAAACGATTCTTCCTGTGGCATCCCCCATCGGAAACCATCATGATTGCCAAAATCCCAGGTTTCCACGATGAAATAAAACAAAGATGTATTCGAAGATGTACAAACGGCATCGTCCAAATCGCCGCGCACAATTCTTTGATCTTTAATAATGCCCTTACTGACTAACAGGCTGTAAAGCATATCAGAAAACACAAACTCATTGGCACCGCAGTCATTTACAAGAACCACGTTGTAGTTTCCTCTTTTGCCCAGTTCTATCATTCGGTCAGACAAGGAATTGATCCTGCGAAAAGCTTCTTTGAAGGAAGAAAAGCCTGTCATTTTTTTCGTGCGGCTAAGTTGTTCTTTTGAAGTTTCTAAAATAAGGCGGAACTCGGCGTTTCCTCGAATATAACCGCTGGAGTAGGCACTCATCAGATTTTTTGCGATGGGCAGTGCATCCAAAACTTCTTTAGGAGCAGTATGCTGCTTGATTGGCAAAAGTTCGATCTTACAACCGAATATGTCCTTCAGTTCCGAGATATCTTCCTGAAGCGGGGTGTCCTTCCGATCTGCCTTGACCAAATACAAAAATCTGAGCATGACCCGGTTTGGCTTTTCCAAATCATAGAAAGGTTTGTCCATATAAAGATACTTGCAACTGCCGTTCAAATCTGCAATGCAATTTGTAACCGAATCCCAGTCTCTCTGAATTTTGGGAGAACGTGGTATTGTAAAATAGTAATATTCCATCTTCTCCATAATGTCTTAGCCTCCATATATGGTACATATCCTTGAATGGAATGTAAGGGGATGAAAGAATCCTACCATAGCGATCTGCCCGGGAATATCGCCGTTATTGTCGACTGTTTCGGCGGCTTCCTGCTCTGCGTTTCTTATAAGCTCCTGCACCTCCGCAATAGCCGCAAGGAGGTCCTGTACAGAAACCTGTTCTGCCCACAGTACTTCATAGTAGCGATAGCGTCCTGAGGAATAGAAACATCTGTCATATTCGGGGTGTAGTTGGTTATGCGGACGATTTTGATCCACTGTTTCCAGGGCCGAAGTCAGATCATCCAAATAGTAATTCAACGTTTCAAGTCTGGAAGGATAGCTGCAGACTGAACGCTCAAAAAGCCCGGTGGGGTTAGAATCAGGCGTATAGTTTGAAAAGTATCCCATTTCTATGTTCTCCCTTCCAAAAAACGTTCAGAAACATCCAGACAACGCAGTCGCAGCGGCATAGGTTCAGTTATCGCGTTCTCCGTTCTAACAATAAGATAGCACGGCACCCTGTACAAATGTCTGTACAGGGTGCCGTGCGATTATTTTCGCCAGTTAGCTATGGGATAGGTGCCATACTTCCTCTTGAAGTTTTCCAGCAGGAGGCGTTCTTTATCTTCACAGTTTTCGCAGACACACCATCTACAGATAAGGTTTTCATATCCTTCGACTTGAAAAATCACCCGTCCGCCACGGTGGTTGTTCCCTCCGTCGAAGCCGTAGCGCATATATTGCCGCAGACGCTGGAACAGCCCTTTTTCTCCATTCGCCTTACCTATGTAGAGAATGCCGGAGGATAGAACGCGCTTTGCCTCCAATCTTTCGATGGGATAGGCGGCACCGGGGTGATTGTCAATGGTATCCTTGAAAGCAACCTCCATCCCGGCTGGGATGCGGATGCAGTAGACTCCTTTTTTTGCGGGAACGAGGAGAGGATCTTCAAAATCCTTTTGCCTGCAAAAATCATCCCACAGTTCAGCCAGTGTTGCTTCTCCCATAGCTATCTCTCCGCTTATATACTTAAATCAAATTTGTCGCATACTCGACTATACACATGATGCCCCTCGGCGGTATTCTTGGTGTATTGGAACACGCCCACAAAACGATAAGCGTCTTCACCGCGCTCGTCCTTACTCTTGGCGAAGGTAAGGCGTGGTTTATTCGGGTGCTTTACTTCGCTGGTGCCGCTATCGTTGTATTCAATGATCGTTTTCCCGTCAGCAGACAATTCATTGACCCAGCCGCGAGCCTGCGCCGCCTTTGAGCCGTTGGGCAGTTTGATTGCCAACTTGGGGCACCAAAGCATCCGATCATCGGTCACGCGGAAAAAGCTGCGCTGAATTTTATAGTTTTTATCTTTGCCAAAGCACTTTTGGCAAATGTCCGCAATCGTACTAAAGGAATAGACATCCTCCACTCGCAGAATACCGCGTTCTTTAATACCGCGCCATTCCTCTTCGGGGTTAAGCCAATGTGGAAGCTGATTGCCCCTTTCCGCTACCTTTTGCTTGATCTCACAGACGATCTCGCGGATGCGGGCATGAAGCGCGTCTGCATCCAGCGTTGCATCCACACGGCGGATCGTCAATCCGTTTTCGCTGCAGGCGGACAGTGCTGTTTGCAGGTCGATTTCGCGTGCGGCATCTTTGAACTTGTTATCCTTGTGGTGGGCTTCATCACACTCCACACCGTAGTTGATCTGCGGGAAGTAGAGGTCGATCAACGCATACCTGTTGGACTTGGAAAAGTGGACATATTGCTGCGTCACGGGTTTGATGTTCAGATCATCCAACCGCTGCCAAATCGCGTTGACAACATAGTTCTCCTTTTCCTTGTCCTTGGTGTGGTGCGAGAACATTCGGTAAAGGTACTCCTGCTTATCCCATTTTTGCTCGTTCTTCTCCATGTCACCCATTCTTTCTGTTTGTATATTGATTTCTTGCAATGCTCTCAATGATCTCCTGCCGCAGCCAAGCGGGCTCTGCCACCTCCACAAAGGAGAGGTATTGCAGTGCCCAAAAGCACACACCGCGCGGCGGGGTGGTCAGTATGGCGGTAAAGGTCTGCTCGTCCCGCTCAAAAACCTGTATGTCCGTACCAAAGCGGTCCAGCACATCGTCCAGCACGGCGCGGTCGCAGTGCAGCACCACCCGCTCCGGCGCACCTACAAAGGCGTAAACGGCATCTTGCGCCTCCTGCTTCTGCGCCGGCGTTTCGCTGCGGGGCTCGTCCAGTATCCGAATATCCGCCATGCGGTCTATGCGGTACAATCGCGTGTGCGGATCGTGGTCGGGGACGCAGATAAGGTAATAGTGTTCGTTGGTGTACACCATCTCATAGGGACTGAGGGTGTAGGTTGCCGTAGGGTGCTGCCGTTTGTCATATCCGTAGTGCAAGTAATCCAAGGTCACTTTCTTCTTGCGTGTAATGGCCTCGTCCAACTGCTCAATATTCCAAAAAACCTGCCGGTTACCGGTCTTATGTCCCTGCCGGGCGACGGTCAGATGGCGATACTTTTTCCGCTGGTGGACACTGAGCTGCTTTTGCAGTTTTTGGACAAGCTGCTCGGTCTGCCTTGCCGGGATGAACGGGAAAGAATATACCGCATCGGTCAGCAGCAGGACTTCCGACTGCTCCAATTCCCGTTCCCGTAAGTAATAGCCCACGCCGTTATCCTCGTAAAGGGAGATGTCGTAACCGAGCTCGATCAAAAGAGCAACAGCCCCGTATACAGTGCGGCGGTCGATTTTGATACCGTAGAGGGACTGCATCTTTGCAATGATCTCCCGCATGGGCAGAATGTGTTCCGCGTCGGAATACTCCTTTAGAACCTCCAAAAGGCAGATGGCATTGGCTTTTTCCGTCAGCATAATGCAGTCCCTCCGTGTTGTTTTACTTCAGTACCGGCCACTTAGCCCAATTAGAGCAGGAAGAACTGCAAAATTTCGTACTGCCCCGATTGGAACCGTTTGGAATTTGGCACTTGGCGCTATTGCTGGTCGGCTCCGAAGAATTTCCGGAATTCACCAGATTGCGGCTTCCGGTCCAATAGGCGCAAGTGGCGCAGACCTTGTTTGTTTTGGAATAATGCATAAAGACATCTCCTCTCATAGTATAGCATCGGTTTCGATGCTTGCATAGATGATACCATAAGAGGGTGTACAAAAGTCTGTATTGCTGTTCTGACTATACAGAGATGTTATTTATACCTGAGGCGGCTTCGCTCAGCACGCCATAGACCTCTGCCAAAGCACGGACATACTGCAGAAAATTGCGCCGCAGCTCACTGTCCTCCTCCGACGGCAGGACCGGCCTCCGCATCATACGATGAACAGCCCTCCATACCTGAAGCCTGCTGCCGGGATAGGCTTCTCTCAGTTTCTCGACCACGCGGCTCTTCGCCTTCTCCACGGCGGACTCCTTCATCATGTGATACATCCCGATCTCTTTCAAGGTCGCCTCCGGGTATCCGAACACGCCGCAGGCTTTGCCGAGAATGTCCCTGTCCTTCTTCGGCAGGGCGTCGAACAGCTCCCGGAGAAGCTCGATGCAGACCTTGCGGTACACGGCTCGCTCCGCCGAAACGGAGAGCATCCCCGGCATCAGCCGCTCGTAGGGATCGGCGTCATAACCCTCCGGGACAAGATCATGCACACCGAGGAAATGGGTGTTGTAGCGAACATACCGGCTGACACGAGCCTCGGAGATGCCCAACTCCTCCGCAATTTCGCCGGTATCCTTCCATGCGGCATGATACAGCCTCTGTGCCTGCCGGACGGCAGCCATCTCGTCCTTGCTCAACGCCATACAGCCAAGATTCTGCTCCAGCCAGCGGGTCATGCGCCCCCTCAAATGCGGGTAGAGGTAGGTGGTGAGCACGGCGCGGCTCTCGTCATATTCTCTGCTCTGAATCCGTGTCAGAAGTTCCAACGCGCCCTCGCCGCAGAGATCGTCCAGAATCGTTTTCGTATACGCGGAAAACTGATTTGGGTGATGCTGCTCCATTATCAGGCAGTTGAACGCCTCCGCGCTTTCCTTGGCGATGCCGCGGATCAGACCGATGTTTTTATGGTACAGCTTTTCCAGCGCAGCTTCATCACCGTTATAATATTGGCGAATTAGTTGCTCGTTGGTCATGATTGCTCACCCGCCTTTTTCTTCGGCGGACGGCCCCTCGGATTGGCCGTTCTGGTGATCTCACAGTGCTGGTAAACGCGCTCAGAGGAAATACGCTGCTCGAAAGCCTCCACGGAGATATTCGCGTCGCGCAGGGCATCATAGAGCAGATCCCGCACATAGTCCTTGGCTTTTCTTGTGTCATCCTGTGAGATCGCACCCCGCTGCATATCCTTTGTGATGCGGGCAAAAGCGGTCACCTTGACTTTGACCTTGGGAATGTCCTTCGCCAGTTCCTTCTGCAACTCCACCGTGCCGAACTGCCGGCAGGTGTAGCCGGGCGCGTGGGGACACGCCCCTTCGCAGTATAGCGCGTGGACACCGCGCTTGAGCAGAAAATACCGTCCGCAGATGATGCAGCGGCGGATGTTGTGCCCACTGTTCAGCGCCAGCATATAATCGGCTTTCATCAGCGCCTGTAAGCTATCTGTCACATGCTCCTGACAGATAGCAACAGAGCCGTCCGGCAGCGGCCGCGGCACATAGGAAAGCTCGTAGGCATCGTGGGTCGTATAGCAGTCGCCGTTGTTGCGGATGGGATTGACGATGAGCTTTTCCGCAATGCGTTCATCATTGTAGAAGCCGTAGAGTGCTGCGGCATAGTCCTCCGGACTGTTGTGTTCCAGCTTGGACAGACTGAACCGGATGAAATTCCGAATAGTACCGTTGAAAGCGCGAATGTCGTGAAGATATGTTTCATAACGGCGGATGTACTTTTTGTAATCACGCCATGCGTCCTTGGTAGGACCGATGGCACGAAGCATTTCGTAATAAAAGGCATCGCCTTTTTCTAAAGCTGCTTCGCTCGGATGGAACAGGTCAAGCGGAACATCCTTGACCGTTTCACTGCGCGCGGAGATTTCATTCGCCACGCGCTCAAGTCGTTCCCGTTGTATCTCCGATGGCAGATCATGTTCCTCTTTCGGAAACAAATCGAACTGCCCCGTGATCTCCCGTATGACAGAGAAGAAAGCGTCCTCACTCTCGTCCAGCAGCAGGCGGAACACAGCGTAGCGGCGCAGCACTCCGCATAGCGCCGCCAGCTCCTCATTCAGCTTCCACCAAAGCTCTATGCTCCCGCTCTGCTCATATTCTTCCGCAAGGCTGGTGACCTGCTTCATGCGTTTGCTCATGGGTCGATATTCGTCCGGCGACAGATTCAGCAGATCGGCTGTCAGCATACCGGCAGTGAACTGCTGACCGTATAGCTCCAGCGTACTGCCATAGGTGTAGAAAACGATGCTGCCCTCCATGTATGCCCCTCCTGGTAAAATCTGTCCTACATGAATTTTAATCTGTCCATGCTTTTTCTCAGCATAGCATAAATTCCTCCACAATACAAGCAGAGGGAAGAAACCACGCGCCGTCCCGTGGTAACGCTCCTCTGCTTTTTTCGCTCTCATCGTTCCGATGGGAGCAATATTTTTAAGGAGGAAATGAAATTGAAAAAAGAAAACCGATTGCTGACCATCGACGGAGAAACGTTAATGAGTCAGCCGCTCGCGCCGCTGAACTTCGTGGTGGATACGTTGCTGTCCCAGGGGCTGCACATCCTCGCAGGCTCTCCCAAGGTGGGAAAGTCCTGGTTGGCGCTGTGGCTGGCCGTCACGGTGGCGAAGGGCGAAGCCGTCTGGGGCATGGGCGTGAAGCAGGGCACCACGCTCTACCTCTGCCTGGAGGATTCCACCCTCCGCATCCAGAACCGCCTGTTCGAGATCACGGAGGACGCCCCCGCCAACGTCCACTTCACCACCAACAGCGATACCCTTGGCAAGGGGCTGGAGGAACAGCTCTGCACATTCCTTTCTGAGCACCCCGACACAGTGCTAATTATCATCGACACGCTGCAAATGATCCGCGGCTCCGGTTATGACAACACCTACGCCAATGACTACCGTGATCTCTCCGCACTGAAGCACATCGCGGACGCCCACGGCATCGCCATTCTGCTGATCCACCATCTGCGGAAGGAGCTTGCCGACGATGTGTTCAGCCGGATCTCCGGTACGACTGCCATCAGCGGTGCGGTGGATTCCAGCTTCACGCTGGTGGAGGACAGGCGCGGCAGCGGCAAAGCGGCGCTCTCCTGCATCGGGCGCGACATCGAATACCGGAAGCTGACGCTGGAACGCAACGCGGAAAATGTGTGGGAACTGGTGTCGGACAGCCGGACGCAGCCGGAGCTGCTGGGCGGCCAAATCGTCATTCTTCTCTCTGAGCTGATGCGTGACCGCGCGGAATTTATCGGCACTCCCACGGAGCTGTCCGCGCAGATCGACCCTGTGGGCAGTGTGGGTATCACGCCGAAGAAGGTGTCTCGTCTGATTCTGCAAAGCGTTGCCGCACTAAGCAAAATCGGCATTTCCGCCGTGGTGCGCCGCAGCAACGGAAAGCGGCTCATCGAACTGCGCCGTGCCGAAAGTGACGATGCACAGGGTACCCAAGCTGTTGACCCTATCGACCCTGTCGATGTCTCAGACGACGAGAACGCCCCGTGTTTCGCCCTGTGAGCCGCTGTGTGCGCTCGCAGAGCCGACGGGGAGCGAGTACACGACAAGGAGCTTATTAAGCCACCGTGTCCCCTGCGCGTCCAGCGTTTCAGCAGCATGAAGCGCACGCCGAGGGTAGTGATACCACCCCCATACAGGAACGCCGAAAAAGCGCTGTGTGCAGGGGAAATAATCCCTTGAAAGCCGGATGAAGAAACAGTTCATTTCTCTGCCGCAGATGGAAAATTCCTCTGCGTAAACCGTTATTCCCGATAGGCGCAGAGAGTTTCTGTTACGGGAGCTTTTATCACCTCCGTTGGAGGTGGCCAGCATCGCATTTGTCTGGTCTGCGGCGAAGCCGCTGCCCTGCCAAACGCACCGAGCGGGCAAAGCCCTGCACCCAAATTCCGGGCAGAAGCCCGGACCCACTTAAAGCTACGATTGGAGAAAAACATGAAAAAAGATATCAAATTCAGCACGCGCATGGCGTCCGCTGACCGCGAGAAGATCAGGGCGCTGGCGGCGAAGGCCCACATGTCCATGAGCGACTACGTCACCGCCTGCTGTCTCGGCAAGCGGATCGTGGTCATCGACGAACAAAAGGAGATGCTCCGCCAGCTCAAGGGCATCGGCAGCAACATCAACCGCCTCACCGTCCTCGCCAACATGGGCAAGGTGCAGGTCATCGGACTCGACAAGGCCGCGCAGGAACTGTCCGAGGTCAGCGCCGCGTTGCGGTCAGTCATGGAAGGTCGGTGAGCCGTATGGCCATCGTACATTTTGTGAACTACAAGCGGGGCACACAGTCCCGCGCCGCCATGCGCGGCGTGATGCTCTACGTCATGCAGGAAAAGAAATCCGCATGGGAGGGCGAGCCGCTCGTCAGCGGCATCAACTGCCAGCCGCAGAGCGTCTACGACGATTTCCTGAACACGAAGCTGCTCTACCACAAGGACGGCGGCGTGATGTTCTATCACATGGTGCAGAGCTTCCCAAAAGGCAAGGCGGTCGATCCACAGCAGGCCCACGAAGCCGCGCGGCGGCTGGCGGAATACTTCGACGGCTGCGAGGTGCTGGTCTGCACCCATGTAGACCGGGAGCACATCCACTCCCACTGCGTCATCAACTCCGTCAACTTTGAAACCGGCAAAAAGCTGCACATGGCGAAGGAACAGATCCAGGAACTGATGCGGCGCAACGATGCGATCTGTCAGGAGATGGGCCTGCCGGTCTTTGACGCACCAACGCAGCAGGCCCGCGGCATGAGCGGCGCGGAATACCACACGGCGCTGAAAGGCCAAAGCTGGAAACTGCGGCTCATGAACACCATCGACGAGTGCATGAAATACGCCGCCGACAGGGACGCCTTCGTTTCCTTGATGGAATCCGAGGGCTACGCGGTGTGCTGGGAGAGCACCCGCAAGTACATCACCTACACCACGCCGGACGGACTAAAATGCCGTGACAACAAATTACACGAGGAAAAGTATTGCAAGGAGGCCATGGAACGTGAATTCAGAATACGCGCAGAACTCATCAAGAGAAAATTTCATCGAGCAGCGGAAACCGATGGAGGAATTGAAGCGGATGAATCAGCCGAACAGCGCATCGACAAATACACCGCCGCAGACGATCCAACCCATTGTGATCCAGTGCGATCTGCCGCAGGTGATGAGCAAGCTGGCGGAGCAGGCAGACGGAATAAACTGGGAGCTGGAGGAAATCCGGAAGACCCTGCCAGAACTGAAGCCGTACATCGACCTGACGCCGGTGCAGAAGTCGCTCACGGAGATGCAGAGATCGCTGACAGAGATGAACAAACTGCTGGAACGGGTTGGGAACCTGAGCGAGAAGTATTCCTCCAAGTGGATCGACTGGCTCCCGGACTTCAGCCTGCTGGTGGCCCTCAAGTGGATCATGCTGGTGCTGATCCTTGGCACGGCGGCACTGGCGGGTTGGTATGGCGCGGCGGCGATCCGCGGCCTGTTCCTCTGATGCCCGCCGTGGCCGGACTGGCTGCCGTGGGGACATTGATGGACGAGGATGAGGACGCCGAGGAAAAGCGGCGGCGCATGGAGGCGAAAATCGCCGCTGAAAACTTCGGCGCTGTGATTGGCTTCGCCGCGGGCGCAGCTCTGGCGATGAAAGAAAAATTGGATGAACACGCCGCGCAAGAGAAACAGAAAAAGCAACAGCATGAGCAAACGATGGGAGGATTGTAATGAAACAGGATTGGGAAATTTACCGTGACACGGGCATCCTCGGCGCCTACCGGCCGGAGCAGGTCATCCTGCGCCGCTCCGAGGACGGCGGCGTGGAAACGTTGTTCCGCGGCAGCACAGCCAAATGGGAGGGGGATGACCTCACCCGTCAACGGGCGATGCTGGTCGATGGGAAGTGCTTCCTTGTGACCTCCGTATTCCCCGGCGGCGCATCGGCAACGCCTACAGACAAGCTCCTGCAGCTTATCGACACGAAGTTAGAGCGGGAGCATCATGAGCAGTAAAATTCCGGTAGACTTGCGAGAGCCGGTGCGGTATACTCCGTGTTACCGTACCGGCCTGCCCCAACGAAAAGGAGGTAACTATGGCAGGTCAAGAAAATCAGCAATACACCGTACTCTACGGGCGGCTCAGTCAGGAGGACGAGCGGGCCGGAGAGTCCAACAGCATTCAGCACCAGCGCACCCTGCTGGAGAAATACGCAAAAGAAAAGGGCTTCGAGAACACCATCTTCCTTGCGGATGACGGCTACTCAGGTACGAACTTCGAGCGGCCAGCGTGGAAAAAGATCGTGGAGATGATCGAAGCGGGACAGGTGGCGAACCTCATCGTAAAGGACGCCTCCCGCTTGGGGCGAGAATACCTTCAGGTGGGCTACTACATGGAGATATATTTCCCCCAGAAGAATGTCCGCTTCATCGCTGTCAACGATGGCGTGGATTCCACAGTGGAGAGCAGCAATGACTTCAACCCCATCCGCAACTGGGCCAACGAGCTTCACGCCAAGGATACCAGCCGCAAGGTCCGCGCGGTCATGAAAATGAAAGCGGAGCAGGGAGAGCGGCTGGGCGGCAGACCGCCCTACGGCTACCGGAAAAGTGATGGTGACGCCAACACGCTGGTTCCGGACGAGGACACCGCACCTGTGGTGAAGCGCATCTTCTCCCTCTGCGCCGCTGGAAACGGCCCCAAGCGGATTGCCACCATCCTCACTAAGGAGCAGGTGGTGAACCCGTCCAACGCCTACTACCGCAAGACCGGGAAAAGCCACCGGGGACTGGACACCACCAGACCATGCCTGTGGTCTTCCAACAGCGTCACCAGCATTCTGAACAATGAGGTCTACCTCGGACACTCGGTTGGGCTTCGCACCACTACGATCTCCTACAAAAACAAGCAGCGCGTGGAGCGCCCCGAGAGTGAGCGGTTCGTGGTGAAGAACACCCACGAAGCTCTTGTCACACAGGAGCAGTGGGACATCGTGCAGGAGGTGCGTCAGCACAAAAAGCGTGTCCCCAAGCACATGGACGAGCCGAACATCTTCTCTGGACTGGTGTTCTGCGCGGATTGCGGCAAGCCGCTGGTGCTGCACAGAGCCAGCACGATGAAGCGGACGGAGTACAACTTCAAGTGCTACACCTACGGCAAAAAGGGCAAGACCGTCTGTACGCCGCACCACATTCGGGAGTTTGAGCTGAAAGCCGTTGTGCTGGAGGACTTACGCCGGGTGACGCACTTCGCGCGGATGAAGGAAAAGCAGTTCGCCGCCTACATCGGCAGTAAAAATACGCTGGAATTGCGGCGTGAGATGAACACGCTCCCAAAG
>OICL01000271.1_pt1 | contig 31369 bp, 28 predicted proteins | sample 1581231 | NCBI WGS metagenome assembly OICL01 (sample SAMEA3882542, study PRJEB24775) | human gut metagenome | biome: human-associated habitat; feature: intestine environment; material: feces | place: Netherlands | collected 2009/2010 | reverse complement strand
GACTTCACGCTATGATGGACTGGATTGTTTGCAGTAATTTATGGAATTGCTATAGTCCGATTAAAAAATCTGTTATAAAATTACCAGCTCATCCCCCGGGTGGATCACACCTCCGTGGAGAACCTTCGTAAAAACTCCTTGTTTCGGCATAATGCACTCTCCCATTTTCTTAAAGATCGCACATCCGCTGTGGCATTCTTTTCCAATCTGTGTCAGCTCCAGGACTACATCATTGCACTGGAATTTCGTGCCGATCGGAAGTGTGGCAAAGTCGATTCCCTGAACCACCAGGTTCTCTCCGAATGCCCCGTCTTCTACCTCTGCACCTCTGGCGCGAAAATCTTCAATCTTGTCAAAAGAGAGCAGACTTACCTGACGGTGCCATTTGCCGGCATGGGCATCACCCTCGATTCCCCAGTCCTCAATTACTTTAATCTCCGGAACACTTGTCTTCTGTATTCCCTTTCTTTCACTTGTACAAACCGCAATTACTTTTCCCATAAGATTATCCCTTTTACCTTCCTGTTTTCGTTTCAGATACTGTTTTCGTACCTGCTCTTCCGTTTATTGCCGTCAGCTTATATTCTCTGCTTTCTTATCCCTGTTATCGCCATCAGTTATCTTGCGCAGTTCCCTGCTTCCCCTGTCATGATCTCAATGCCATGTCCAAGCGCATCAATAATATACTCCAGGCTCTCTTTTACAGCTTTCGGACTTCCCGGAAGATTGATGATCAGTGTTTTTTTTCGGATACCTGCCGTAGAACGGCTGAGCATGGCGCGTTTCGTGATAGTCATGCTGTACGCACGCATTGCCTCCGGAATCCCCGGTACACGTCTGTCAATAATATCCTCCGTTGCCTCCGGTGTAATATCTCTGGGTGAAAAACCGGTTCCGCCTGTTGTCAGGATCAGTTCCGCTGTGCCGCTGTCTGCAATTTCCGCCATTCTCTCTGACAACATCTTTCTGTCATCCGGCAGAACATCTTCAGACACAACCTCATATCCATTCTTCTCAACAATCTCTCGGATCGCAGGTCCGCTTAAATCCTCACGTTCTCCGCGATATCCCGTATCACTGGATGTAATGATCGCTACTCTTTTCATTTTATAAAAACCTCCCTGTCGGGCAGATAATTTTTTCGTTATCTGCCATTCTGTATTTCCATTATACACATTTCTTTCATTTTACCCAACAAATATTTTGCAAATTGCAGAGCAATTCGTGGATATCAAAAATGAAAATCTCCACTCTTACCACCCGTCTTTTCAACCAGATGAATATTGGACATTACCATATGCTTGTCAATTGCCTTACACATATCATAAATCGTCAGAAGCGTCACCTGAACCCCTGTCAGTGCCTCCATTTCCACACCGGTCTTGCCTTCTGTTTTCACTGTACAGAAAGCGCGGATAATTCCGTTTATCTCATCCAGTTCATAGTCTACGGAACATTTCTGGATCGGAAGCGGATGGCACATGGGAATCAACTCAGAAGTCCTTTTCACTCCCATAATCCCCGCTACACGTGCTACTCCAAGCACATCTCCCTTTTTCACAGAACCCTCTTTCACAGCCTCCATGATTGCTTCTCCTACATGAATCTCACCTGTGGCAACTGCTGTTCTGTAAGTGATATTTTTCCCGGAAACGTCTACCATAACTGCGTTTCCGTTCTCATCAAAATGATTAAAACCCTGTGACATGATCAAAATCCCCCTGTTTAAGTTTTTACAAAAAGCGAGGCTCTTATTGTACGGGAACATACAATAAAAGCCTCGCCTGTTCATCACGATACGGTTGGAGTCTTTACCCACCGAAATTGACGACACCATGAATACTCATGAGTCAGTCACTCCCCTTTATCTAAATATTAATATAGCTTTTGAGAGTGTATTTGTCAAGATAATATTCGTAAGTTTTCACACATTTTCGCTACCATTCGCTTTGTTCTCAGTAATACAAAGATCAGCAGATTTCTGCACCTGCAGGCATTTCCTTTTCCGGTACCATCAGGGAAAGGTTTCCGTCTGCATCTTCTGCGCAGAGGATCATTCCTTCACTGAGTACACCGGCAAGTTTGGCTGGTTTCAGGTTTGTGACTACCATAACCCTCTTACCTACCATTTCTTCTGCACTGTAGTGTGCTTTGATTCCGGATACGATCTGGCGCACCTGGCTGCCGATCTGTACCTGTGAGCAGAGAAGTTTCTTTGATTTCTTTACTTCTTCACATTTGATGATCTTACCAACCTGGAACTGAAGCTTGCCGAAATCTTCAAATGTGATCTCAGGTTTTGCTTCAATATCAATTACGTCTTCTTTTTCTTCTTTTGCAGGTTCTTCTGCTTTCGGCGGATGAAGCTCTGCCACCTTTGCAAGTACTTCTTTCAGGTCAAGACGGGCGAAAAGGATCTCCGGTTTTTCAGTTACTTTATTTCCTGACGGATAGAGGCCAAAGGTCTTAAGGTCTTCCAGTTCTCTGTCCTGTGCATTTAACTGGGCAAGGATTCTCTCTGTTGTTTCCGGCATAAAGGATTTCAGCAGAACCGCACCAATGCAGATTCCCTCAACCAGATTGTAGAGAACTGTTGCAAGACGGTCTTTTTTCTCTTCATCCTTAGCAAGAGCCCATGGCATTGTTTCGTCGATGTATTTGTTGCAGCGTTTGAAGATTGTGAATACTTCTGTCATTGCATCTGCCACGCGGAGTTTATCCATTTTTTCGTTTACTTTGGCAGGTACGGAGAGAATGAAGTTCTTCAGATCATCATCTACAGGTTCTGTAACGCCTTTGTTTTCTACCACACCGCCGAAATATTTGTTTGACATGGAAATGGTACGGTTTACAAGGTTTCCAAGGGTGTTAGCGAGTTCAGAATTGAGACGCTCTACCATCAGTTCCCATGTGATCACACCATCATTCTCGAATGGCATTTCATGAAGTACGAAGTAGCGGACTGCATCTACACCGAAGAAGTCTACCAGTTCATCTGCATAGATTACATTTCCTTTGGATTTACTCATCTTACCATCACCCTGAAGAAGCCATGGATGTCCGAATACCTGTTTCGGAAGCGGCAGATCCAGTGACATCAGGAAAATCGGCCAGTAAATTGTATGGAAACGGATAATGTCTTTACCGATCAGATGCAGGTCTGCAGGCCAGAGTTTGTTAAACTGTTCTGTGCTTTCGCCATCGCAGTCGTAGCCGATTCCTGTAATATAGTTTGTAAGGGCATCAAGCCATACATATACTACGTGTTTCGGATCAAAGTCTACCGGGATTCCCCATTTGAAGGAAGTTCTGGATACACAGAGATCCTGAAGTCCCGGGAGAAGGAAGTTGTTCATCATCTCGTTTTTACGGGATTCCGGCTGGATGAAGTCCGGGTGTGTATTGATGTAGTCAATGAGTTTGTCGGCATATTTGCTCATTTTGAAGAAGTATGCTTCTTCTTTTGCAGGTACACATGGGCGGCCGCAGTCCGGACATTTGCCGTCTACAAGCTGGGATTCTGTAAAGAAAGATTCGCATGGTGTACAATACATTCCTTCGTAGTGTCCTTTGTAGATGTCGCCTTTTGCGTACATTTTTTTGAAGATTTTTTTGACCTGTTTTTCGTGGTCTTCATCTGTGGTACGGATGAATTTGTCGTAGGATGTGTTCATCAGATCCCAGATTCTTTTGATCTCACCGGATACGTTGTCTACGAATTCTTTTGGGGTGATTCCGGCTTCTTCGGCTTTTAATTCGATTTTCTGACCATGTTCATCGGTTCCTGTCTGAAAGAATACGTCATAGCCCTGCTGACGTTTGTAGCGGGCGATGGCGTCGGCTAAAACTACTTCATAGGTGTTGCCGATGTGCGGTTTGCCAGATGTATAGGCAATGGCGGTAGTGATGTAGTATTTCTGTTTTTCCATGGTTTGTTGTCTCCTTTTTTGAATGTGGACGCTCCGGAAAATATAATTGTTTTCTGTGCGGTTTCGGGCGCTAGCTAAAACCATTCGAAAAAATCTCAAACTCGCTTCGCTCAGACAGTGAGATTTTTTCGAATAACGCAGATTTCCAGGCACTAAGAGTTGCTACACTCCCTGCAAATGCACAGAAAACAATTATATTTTCCGAAGCTGGTGTTTAAAAATGGTAACAACTGCTCCTTATTTATGGAAGAAAAACATAAATTCTTCATGGTAGGAAGGAACTGGTGTTGGGGGAAATAATTCCTCTCCATCGCAGTGTGATCCTGCCCGGAGGGCTTTTTTATGTTATAGGAACATTACAGAGTAATTTCCTATAACATAAAAAACGTCTCCTCAGATTATCTGAGAAGACGAGTATTACCCGTGTTACCACTTCTGTTCGTTTCCGGGCTCGCGCGGGGAAACCTTGGGAGGTACATTGTGATACCTCTACGCTGTAACAGGCGTGCCTGTCGCTGCCTAAAGCTGTTGGCTCTCAGCAGTGCCTCTCGGAAGCCATCTTCAACCTGCTCCTTGCATATCCCTCTCAGCCTTTGAATCTGTGATATATGATCCATGGGGATTTCTCTGTAATACGGTCTGCGGATCTACTCTCTTCTTCAATGAGTTTGTGTTATTTCGTGACAGCACTCCGCTCTGTGATCGTGGAACGCTGTTAGCTATAGGAAATAGTTATTTCCTGTTATAGGGAAAATATAGCACATTTTGGTGGATTTGTAAACCCACATCGTTATTGTTCACTCCGTTCTCAGTAACGCAGCCAAACTATAACAATTCTATGAAATAATAATTTTATATCTTGACAATTTCAATCCAATATTGTATAGTATCAATATCAGTAATGATTATCGTTATTGAACAGATTATAACTGCAACTATCCTGAACAGTTATGATAAATCATTTGCGAGTAAACAGGGAAGGGAGGAATACCATGGCGACACTGAAATACAGCCGTCAGAGGGAATCGATTAAAGAGTTTCTAAGAACCAGAACAGATCATCCTACTGCCGATGTGGTATATGAGAATATGAAGCTCATCTATCCGAATATCAGCCTCGGTACGGTATATCGCAACTTATCTCTGCTGGCTGATCTGGGAGAGATTAAGAAGCTTTCCTCTTTCGCCGGAGCGGATCACTTTGACGGGCGGACCGAGAGGCACTGCCACTTCATGTGTATCAGATGTGAGCGGATCATCGACCTTGAGAGCGAGGGAATTCACCACATTATGGATCTTGCAGGTGAGAACTTCAAAGGAAAGATTACTGATTACAGTGCCAGATTCTTCGGCCTGTGTGAGGACTGCCTGAAAGAGACAGAAGGCAACTCTGATAGTTCAAAGTAGTTTTTGCTTACATCATTAGCGGCCAAATTGGGAATAACAACTAATGATAAAAAGTTGCAAAAAAGCTAAAATTAAACTTGACTTTTTCAATCAAGTATGGTAATCTTAAATCACAGAAAACAGTAATAATTACTATTATTAAAAAATTACTTTTTCTACCGCACAGACGGAAAGCAGTAAGAACTAAACGATGCTGAGATAATCAATTTATTTTCTGGCATCCCTAATAAATTCATTAAAAAGAAAAGGAGATTTTAATTATGACAAAATGGGTATGTAGTGTATGTGGTTATGTTTATGAAGGTGAGAAAGCTCCGGAAGCCTGTCCTGTATGTAAGGCACCGGCTGATAAATTCGTAAAGCAGGATGGCGAAATGTCATGGGCTGCTGAACACGTTGTAGGTGTTGCTCAGGGATCCAGCGAAGACATCATGGCTGATTTAAGAGCAAACTTCCAGGGTGAATGCTCTGAAGTTGGTATGTATCTTGCAATGGCAAGAGTTGCTCACAGAGAAGGATATCCGGAAATCGGTTTATACTATGAAAAAGCAGCTTATGAAGAAGCAGAACATGCTGCTAAATTCGCTGAATTATTAGGTGAAGTTGTAACAGACAGCACAAAGAAAAACCTTCAGATGCGTGTAGAAGCCGAGAACGGTGCTACAGCTGGTAAAACAGACCTTGCTAAACGTGCAAAAGCTGCTAACCTTGACGCTATCCATGATACAGTTCATGAAATGGCAAGAGATGAAGCAAGACACGGAAAAGCATTCGCAGGTCTTCTTAAGAGATACTTCGGAGAATAATTCTATCGGAAAATCGCATAAAATAAACCTTTTAAGGGGAGAACTATTGAGGTTCTCCCTTTTTATCCGTTCGTATTTTCATCATTGGAAGCTTAACTGGATTTCGCCTGAAGTCTGGCAACCTGATCTGTCAGAGCATTCATCTTAACCTCATTAATCATAATCCTGTTCATCCAGGTAGCCGACACATCCATCTTATTGATAAGATTCAGATGATTCTCTGCAAGGATAGAAATATTCCTATCCGTTATGTTCTCCAAATGCAGTTTGATATCTGCAAAGTTATTTCTGGTCTCTTCTTCAAAACGCTTCTGACGCTCTTCCATTCGGTCCATCTGGCTTTCGAATTTATCCATTCGGCTTTCGAATCCATCCATTCGACTTCCAAGTCCTCTGACCTCCGTCAAAACAGTTTCCAGTATTTGTCTGTCTGTCACCGCTTCCACCTCCTTTATAGTCCATATCGTTCTTTTGTATGTGGTTGATTATACCATATCTATAAAAATATGTCTATAAAAAATCCATAAACATACAATGCAAAATAACCTGACATTCTATTTGTTATTATTATTCATCTTCTCCTCAATCTCCGCACCAACCCTGTTATAAACAGTCACAGCATCCTGAATATGCGGAATCGTATTTCCATCTGCTCCTGAAGCACCTGCGGAAACAAAGATATATTCCCTGCCCTCAATCTCCGCAAAACTCACCAGACAGTGCCCTGCCTCACTGGTATAGCCGGTCTTGCCACCGAGGATTTTTCCACCTGTGACTGTCGGATCAGACAGATTTTTAAACATTGTACTGTAGTAAGTAATTCCATCCGGGTGGATATTTGTAACTCCGGTAGAATGTCTGGAGGTCTCCACAATCTCACGAAACGTATCATTCTTAATGCAATACTTCATCAAAACAGCAATATCCTTAACCGTACTGTAATGATCCGGATTATGCAGTCCTGTAGAGTCACAGAAATGGGTATTCTCCATTCCAAGCTTCCTTGCTTTCTTATTCATCAGCTCCGCAAAATCCGCCTCTGAACCACTGATTGTATCTGCCAGCGCAATACAGCACTCTGCCCCCGAAGGCAACATCGCACCATAGAGAAGATCAATCACCCGAACCTCTTCCCCCGGCTGAAAACCTGCCTGTGTAGCATCCTGCTCATATAATCCGGTGAACATCTCATTCGTCAGAGTAATTTTCTCATCCAGATCATCAAAATTCTCAATCCCCAGTATCACAGTCATAATCTTCGTCATAGAAGCCGGATAAATCTGAGCCTCCCCGTTAATCTCACCCAGAATCTTACCTCCCCTGGCCTGCATCAGGATCGCATTCGGACTGTTGATCCCACTGATATCCACTTCCTTCAGAACTGGCTGCTCAAACTGCTCAAACCACTCCTTCACGCCCTTATTCCATCCGATCATGATAACCAGCGCACAGATAATGATCACCTCAACAAACACACAAGCCACAATCCTGCCCCGATATCTCCATACATAACTTCTTCCACCGCTCTTTTTCTGTCTCCTGCCAGCCACAATAACGCCTCCTGTCTGCCTCTATAACATTACTCAGAAAAAATATATCTAACAAATCTCTAATTCATCCCCCTACTATAACACACCCTTACCAAATCCTGTAATCTTCCATTCCTGCACACCCATACATTGCATCTTTCTCCCTATATCCAATACCTTTCCGTTTTCCCCCGCCCGCGAAACCATTGTACAGCACAGGAAAATATTTGTTTTCTGATACATCTACAGGAGGTGTAGCAATACTTAGCTTCCGGGAATTTGCGTTATGCTGGAAAAATTCACTGTCTGAGCGAAGCGAGTTTGAATTTTTCCGGCATGGTTTTAGCAAATTTCCGGAAGCTTAGTATTCCTGCCTCCGCAGCCGTATCAGAAAACAAATATTTTCCTGTGCGTCCCCATACCCGCCACACCAAAAAGAAACGCAAAAAGACCCTCGGAGCATCTCCGAGAGTCTTAAATTGCTAAAATCTATTATGCTAATTTCATCGGGTTGATCTTCACACCAGGTCCCATTGTCGGAGCAATAACAACGCTCTTTAAATACTGACCTTTCAGTGTGCTTGGTCTAGCCTTAACGATAGCATCGATCAGCGTCTGGAAGTTGTCGCTTAACTGTTCCTCTGTAAAGGATGCTTTACCAACCGGAACATGAATGATGTTGGTTTTATCAAGACGGTACTCAATCTTACCTGCTTTGATATCGTGAACTGCTTTAGTAACGTCCATTGTTACTGTACCAGCTTTCGGGTTTGGCATTAAACCTTTCGGTCCAAGTACACGACCAAGACGACCTACAACACCCATCATATCTGGAGTTGCAACAACAACGTCAAAGTCTAACCATCCTTCATTCTGGATCTTCGGAATAAGATCCTCAGCTCCTACGAATTCAGCACCTGCTGCTTTTGCTTCTTCAGCTTTAGCATCTTTAGCGAATACTAAAACACGAACTTTTTTACCAGTACCATGTGGCAGAACTACTGCACCACGGATCTGCTGGTCTGCATGACGTCCATCGCAGCCTGTACGGATATGAACTTCGATAGTTTCGTCAAATTTAGCAACTGCAGCTTTTTTAACTAAGCTGATAGCTTCTGCGGTATCATATAATGTAGCGCGGTCTACTGCTTTAGCAGCTTCCACGTATTTCTTTCCTCGTTTCATTTCTATAACCTCCTGTGGTATTTGCGGGGAACGCCCTCCCACTTACTATTTAATATTAAAATTAATCAACTACTTCGATTCCCATACTTCTTGCAGTACCAGCGATCATGCTCATAGCTGCTTCGAGGGATGCTGCATTTAAGTCTTTCATCTTAAGTTCAGCGATTTCCTGAACCTGAGCTTTAGTAACCTTAGCAACTTTTGTCTTGTTCGGTACGCCGGAACCGGATTTGATCTTAGCAGCTTTCTTAAGAAGAACTGCAGCCGGCGGAGTTTTGGTTATGAAGCTGAAACTTCTGTCTGCATAAACAGTGATAACTACAGGAATGATTAAGTCTCCCTGATCTGCTGTTCTTGCATTGAACTCTTTTGTGAACTGAACGATATTTACACCGTGCTGTCCAAGAGCTGGACCTACAGGTGGTGCTGGAGTTGCTTTACCAGCCGGAATCTGTAATTTGATATATCCTGTTACTTTCTTTGCCATTTTTCGGCACCTCCTATGTGGTATTGGCGGGGGTTTATGGTCCCTCCCACGATATTGTTACCTTTGCTTGTTACATCTGTTTGATTTCTGCGAAACTAATTTCTACCGGCGTTTCGCGGCCGAAAAGTTCAACATTGATCGTTGCTGTCTGTTTCTGCACATTAAGGGCAGTGATAACACCAACGGTATCTTTCCAGGCACCGCCTGTGACAACAACTGTATCACCCTCTGCGAAATCGACCTGAATTTCCTCTTTCTTGATACCAAGAGGAAGCATCTCTTCCTCGGTCAACGGTACCGGCTTGGACCCTGGTCCAACGAAGCCTGTCACACCTCTGGTGTTACGGACAACATACCATGTATCGTCATTCATAACCATGTTGAGAAGTACATAGCCAGGAAACATTTTCTTCTGAACCTGTTTCAGAGCCCCGTTTTTCAGCTCAGCCACTTCCTGCAGCGGAACACGAACTTCAAGGATCTGGTCTTCCAGGTGTCTGTTTTCGATGGTTTTTTCAATATCGACTTTTACTTTGTTCTCATACCCGGAATAAGTATGAACAACATACCATTTCGCTTCTGACATACAATCACCTTATCCTTATTTCATTAAAAGATTAATGCCTTCGAGAATAAATGAATCCATGACGCTGATCAGTACGCAAAGCACGATCGACACGCAAACTACCACGATAGTCTGCTTAATCAGTTCATTGCGGTCTGTCCAGACAATCTTCCTGAATTCTGACTGAAGTCCCTGAAACCAACTCTTCTTCTGGCTCTTGCCAGCAGATTTTTCATTTCCTTGCATAGCCTGACCTCACAATTCTCTGTGAGTAACTGTTTCGTCCAGTTACCTTGGATTACTTTGTTTCCTTATGCAGAGTGTGTTTGCGGCAGAACTTACAATATTTCTGAGTTTCCATTCTCTCAGGATGGTTCTTTTTCTCCTTAGTCATATTGTAGTTACGCTGCTTGCACTCTGTACATGCTAATGTAATCTTAACGCGCACAACTTCCACCTCCAGTGTTTTCATTTGCATGGTCATTTTCCTCATGCCGGACGATGTATCCGTCATCTTTTCGGGCATAAAAAAAAGACCTAACTTCCATGTCGCTTGTCAAGTTTATCACACATGACATGCCTAAGTCAAGTCTTTTCTTATTATTTATGCTTATATTTCATCGCATATTTTTTACAGGAACTTCCCTAATCTGCCTTTTCCCGGCTGGCTCTGTCTGAAATATGATAGGAACCCTTGAAGGTACGTTTCACCTGATACAGACATCCGTCTGCCTCCTCATACAGGTCCTGGAAAGTGATATCTCTTCCATCTGAGAAAACAATCCCCATAGATGCGGAGATCATTACCTCCAGGTTTTCTTTCACATAATCAATATGCAGCTTCGCAGAAAGTACACGCAGACTCTCCTCCGCCACTTCCCTGGTCATATCCGGCAGAAATACCACAAACTCATCACCGCCCAGACGACAGACGATGTCCTGAGCCCTGCAATGCTTCTTCATGATCAGGACAACCTCGCAGAGAGCCCTGTCTCCCCACATATGTCCCATGACATCATTGAGCGTTTTGAAATTATCCAGATCCACAATAGCAAAAGTATTTACACATCCCGGATGAAGTTCCTGCACAAGCATCCGGTTTATGGCAGATGTGCCCGCTGCCCTGTTCATGGCACCTGTCAGAAGATCCGTCCTTGCCTCCTTCTGAAGCTTGAGCATATCATTCTCCATATCCGTAACATCCTCGATACTGCCGACCATACGGGACACTTTTCCCGATTCATCGTACAGATTCGTAGTCTTGACCTGCAGATACCGCATACGTCCTCCTGCCCACACCTTCACCTTCTGTGAATGCAAAGCTTCAGCAGAATCTACCCTGGCAAATATATCCCTGATCACAGAACAGGTTTCCGGATTGATCTCTCTGATTTTCCGAAGCAGGACCGGTACGCTGAGTTCTGACTGATTCAGCCCCAGATTCTGATATTTGTCATTCAGAAACTGTATCTGCTCTGTTTCCACATCATAAGTAAAAACACACAGGTCACTCTCCCTTGCTGTGATGCGGTAAGTTTCCTCATTCAGCATAAGCTGACGGTTCAGATTGCGGATAGCGATTCTGTCCTCACGCCGAAAATACAGATAAACTCCAGTAACTGCTATAAGACTCAGGATGATCACCAGAGTAATCACAAATACCCATATCCGATATCTGAGTCCTGCCTGATAAATATACCTGTTATCAGCCATTGTTACCGCAAACAGCTTCGTACCGTCCACAGGTGCCGCAGTCACCATATAATCTCCATCTTCATCTGAAATCGCAAAGTAATATCGGAATCCACTGTCCATCTGGGACTTAATATCGGAAATCGGCAGACTCAGTTCACGCCCCTCCAGCCAGGTCAGGAAATCATTACCAAAAGTGTCATTGCCGCCATCAGACACAATATATTTTCCATGATTATCCATCACAAAAAGCCCTGCATATCCTTTTCTACGGTCTGCCTTTCCATATACGTCCAGACTGCTGCACGGAAGCGTCCCACAGAGCACTCCCTTAATCTGCTGTACCTCATTTTTGACAGGTACTGACAATATCACTCCATCCGCGTAGGAATATCCATTTTCTGCCAGACCCCTGTTACCTAACATAGCCATCAGGAAGTATTCTTTCAGGGAATAAGCCTGTCCGTCCTGCACGCAACGGCCATCCTCACTGATAATCTTGAGCGAATCAAACTTCTCTGTGTGACGGTGAAATTTCTCCCTCAGCATCTCCTCTGTCTGTACTTCATCTAAAGGCATATCACTGATATAATCTGCCGCACATTCCAGAAGATCATAGTACATATCAATCCGGCTTCCGACAAGTGCTGCATTCTGCTCTGTCCATTCCAGAAGAGAATCTCTGGCTCTGGAATTCTCTGTTTTCATCACAAAACTGTTAAAATAAAATAAGGCAGCTGTGATGATAATCACTGCGATTAGTCCTGCCATAAACAGAATCCGCTTTCGCTTCTTTTTATCATCTGTGCCGTTCTTATCATCAAATCTTTTCATACGCAGCTTTCTCTCCTCCGCTCTCGTTCTGCCTATGATAAAGTCATATACTGCCAGTCCTTTCTACAGACTGGCAGTTATGTCTTGTATTTCATTATATGGACCTGTGGAGAGATTGTCAAACAGAAGAAATACTCTTCTTTTGTCAAAAGCAAATGTAATGTTGGGAAAAATGACTATAAATCTGAATCTCAGGTGGCAGATGATGATAAGATTGTTACATTTACAAACTGAAAAACAACCGAAACACCAGAAACCGAAGTTTCTGCCAGAAAAATCTGTCGGGGATTCTTTTTTTAACTTTATCAGAAGTAATCATACCCACCATGAATGTCCACAATACTTCCATTCATGTAGTTATTGGTAAGTATACTGTACGCCATATCTGCCACGTCTTTGATCTCACCGAATCTGTGCAGTGCGATCTTGCGGTTGATGCGTTCGTAGCTTTCCGGTGTGCGGTTCTCATGCCAGGGCGTCTGGATGAAACCGGGGGCAATGGCATTGACTGTGATGCCTTTTGGCTCAAATTCCTTTACCAGCGATTTGGTAAGGAAGTGGATGGCAGCCTTGGTCACGCCGTATACCAGAGAGGAGGAGTATGCCTGCTGCCCTGCATAGGAACCCATGAAGAGTACTCTTCCGCCCTCTGTCATAACAGGCATAAATTCTTTGACCATAAATACAGGTACAGACAGGTTGGTATTTACGATCTTATTCCATTCCTCGAAAGTGTAATCCTGAAATTTATCGTAAGTGCTGATTCCCGCATTGCTGATCAGCCAGTCTATGTGTCCTGCTTTCTCTTTTACTTCTCCGACGAAATTCATCATATCGTCATAGGAAGACATGTCCGCTTTCAGAATAATAAGCTTCTCCTGGTCTTCCGGTTTCAGGCTGTCCCAGAATTCATTGGCTTTATATGCATTGTGAGCGTAAGTGGCAAAGATCAGATCATCTTCTGCTGAATTTGCCAGTATCTTCTCCACAATACCACGTCCGATTCCGGAGGTGCCGCCTGTGATCACTGTTACCTTGCTCATTTTGTATTCCCTCTTTTTATTCATCTATAATACAGACAGATCTGTTCTCTGTCATGCGGGAGTCTCCCCACTTCCATAAAACGGACTGCCTGCAAAAAAATTCCTTCTATATTATATATTCCACATTACCGAAATATATTCTTCACTCCTACAATTCCATCAGTCTGTCATAAACTTCCTTCGGTGCATATGGCTGCTGATTATGGATCGGTTCACCCAGACAGGTCTTGGGATATGCAAAAGTTCCATGCTCCAGCATAACTTCCAGAAGTTTCGGGCCTTCCCCTTCCAGAAATTCCGGTGCTTCTTCTCTGACTGCATCGCAAAGCATTCTCAGTGCGGGAATGCCGTAAGCCTTTGCCACCTCTGCGAAATTACAGGAAGCAAAACCGCAGCCGTCTGTGGTTCCTGCGAACAGACAGTCAAAATAATCTCTCTGCAGGTGACGGATCATGCCAAGTGCTTCATTATTCATAACCATGATCTTAACAGGAAGATTCTCTCTCTTCACCCACTCCAGTTCCTGGATATTCATCTGGAGTGCACCATCTCCACAAATACAGGCAGTTGGTTTTCCTGTTGCATAATAGGCTCCTATTGCAGCCGGAAGTCCATAGCCCATAGCTCCATGTCCGCCGGAGAAGAGAAGTTTCTGTCCTTCATGATTCTTGAATGACTGGTAACTCCATACCATATGCTGTCCTACATCCACTGCGATCGCGGAGGTATCCTCCAGCATATCACTGAGGTCTGCGATCATACGGTTCGGATATCTTTCTGGTGTGGCATCATCAACTGCCTGAAGATTTTCTTTAATCTCTGTGCAGACATTCAGCCAGTCACTTACACCCTCTATATCAGGATCATCCACTTTTGCAAGACAATCAATCACTGCTCCTGTCTCTGCCTGAAGCTTTACCTCATTCTCACCATTCTCATGGATATCTCTCTGAAGATTGTATGGATCAATATCTATACGTATGATCTTTGCACCTCTGGCAAATTCATGTACTTTGGTTCCGATCTGTCTGGTACACAGAGAAATGCCAAAACAGAGAAGCAGATCGCTTTTTGCATTGGCGATCATATTTGCATAACGGTGTCCATAGGCACCGCCGATGCACCCGAAATTCAGCGGATGGTCGTATCCCAGAACTGATTTCGCCAGAACGCTGGTGATGATCGGAATCTGTCTCTTCTGTGCAAAGCGGATCAGTTTCTGCTGGCTGAAGCTGCTGTCCACGCCATGGCCCAGCATGATCACCGGACGTTTTGCCTGTTCCAGTGCTTCCAGAATCGTATCTGCCGCCTGCTGTGCTGCAGCTGCATCTGTGTGTTTGTCCTCAAAAGTCATATTATAGACCGGGTTCTCCACTTCACTTCTCTGAATATTCATGGGAAGGTCGATGAGCACCGGTCCTCTGCGTCCTGTGGTTGCAATATGGTATGCTTTATTTAATTCCTCCACAATGTCCTCAGGGTTTCGTATCTGAACAGCATATTTGGTAATCGGTTTCGCCATTGCCACAATATCTGTCTCCTGGAATCCCTGCTGACGCAGCCCCTTGATTCCTGAATACTCATAAGTGTTCAGCTGTCCTGTGAGAAAGATCACAGGCAGGGAATCATAATAGGCATCTGCCACACCACTCAGAAGATTGATGGCTCCCGGTCCGCTGGTAGCATAGGCGCAGGCACATTCTTCCTTCGCCTGTGCGTATCCGCAGGCTGCGAAAGCTGCCCCCTGTTCATTGTAACTGGAATGATTCTCTGTCTCCGGATTTCTTTCAATGGAATCTACCAGATGTGCGATCATGGTTCCCTGATAGCCGAAGAAATGGCGGATTCCTTTTTTCTGCAAAAACGTAACAATATAATCTGAAAGTTTCATGTTCCCTCCCGTCAGATCAGCGTGCCGATCTTACTTCTCTGTACTGTCTTTCCTGTTTTCTCCAGTACGTCTACATAAATGTCAAAAATCTCTTCGTCCTCTGCAAAGAGTTCATTCTTCTGCAGACTCTTCTGCATCATCTTGAAATAGGGACGAAATACCCTCTCAAGTGTCATATAATCTTCATTCTTATACAAGTTCTTAATGTAGTCTTTCTGCTTCTCATAGGAAACACTCAGATTCATGCGCTCCCCACAGAACTCTACATAATCCCAGCATGCATTGAAGTAGTCTTTGTGCCGCCTGCTTCTGGCAAGTTTGCGGGCATTTTTCATTCGCTCTTTACAGTATTTCTCAAAGTTTCCGGATTCTTTCCAGAACTGTGTATAGCTTACCCTCGCACTGACCACCAGCGCAATGGGTGTCACATAGCGGGGTTCCTTTGCATCTTTATAATTCTTTCCATAGCTTATGGTAAGATACTCTGCGGTTTTTGCCGGAACCTGGAGTTCTGCACCTTCCAGAGTGACACGTCTACTCTCCGCAAAAATTTCTGCAGGGAAAACGGTAGTCTGTTTTCTTCTTTTGAGGATATATTTATTTACTCCGGGCTGCTGGCAGGATCTGACAAGTCTGTCATACAAATGTGCAGCCTGTCCCTGGCGTCCGGTTATCATGCACTGCAGCCGCATAATTGTACGGTTCACCCTGCTCCTGAAATTTCTATCTGCATAATTGATATGACAGAGCTCTGTCCATGCATTCTCATCTCTGGATAATCTGCGTTCTGCTTTTACAGAAGCTGCCGGCGTTCTGAGCGGAAAAATATTGACTCCTATTCCCGGGAATGCGTAGTCTCTGGTGTTGTCCAGATTCAGGCACAGAGTATCTGTATTGGTGTATCTCAGATAAAATCCTGAGAACCATTTGTGGCTCTTCATGGATTCCAGTGCTCTCTTTTCCCTTGGATCTTCATCCACAGCCAGACGGAACCGTTCCATATCCGCTGTTTTCATCAGCACAACTCCAAACATGGGATTCTGTGGGAAAGGATGCCCTTCCACTGCGCAGAGTGTCAGTCGTGGAGAGAGGTAATATTCTATTTTATTCCGGCGGCATATTTCATCGATTTCCTGTAATAATGATAAAATCACCTTTTGTTTTTTGTTCAACTCTTTACTCCATTTCTATTGATGTCACTTAACAGTTACAGTCTGCACGATCTTCTTAATATCTTCAATACTTTCATATTTATCAAGCCATTTATCAAGCACAACTGTAATATCCGTCTTCTTTCCAAAGCTTTTCGCCTGTCTGCTGCCATCGTTCAGATCATTGATAAAAATACGGTACAGCTCTGTTCTTACATAAGAAGGCATCTCATATTCCAGTGCTTTCCTATAATTTGCAAAAGCCTCCCTGGTCTGTCCCTGTTTCATCCTGACATCACCCACCAGCTTATAAGCGCAGGCTTTCTCTTCTCTGCGGAACTGACGGTTTCGTACCTGTTCTGCAAGCCACTCCAGTTCGCTCTCCTCACCTGTACAGATGATCTGGGTGCGCAGTTCTGCAAGCTCATCGGAATACCCCAGCCGCTTCCATGCTCTTGTAAGAGCTTTCCTGTACATCTTATGTTCTTCTGAAACTTTAACCTGTATATCCGCCGGCGCTTTAACTTCTTCAGTTTCTGCTGACGGATCTGATACTTTTTTATTCACATCATCAGCCGATGTTTCATCTGATGTTCTATCTGATTTTATCTGTTTTCTGCTTTTTCCCGGATTTTTCTCCACACTGACTGGCGTGATCATCTGTGTACCGATCACAGCCCGGATTTCACCGATTTCTTTCTCTATCTCGCTCTGCGTACGTGCACACACTGTTTTTGCCAGATATAATGCTCCCTGGATATCATCATCCTCAGGTATCAGACGACTCCACAGCTCCATCAATGCGAGAGCCTCCTTCTTGTTGTGGTTTGCAATAAGCTCTTCACAGCTTTTCAGGATTTCAGATTTGTATCCTCTGAAGAATCTATCCATCTCCATCCATACAATTCCGTTAGTTGTCTTATTCTTTACCTGAAGATAAAGCTCTGCCGCTTTCTGCATCTCGCCATCCATCCAGAGGATATCTGCCTTATATTTCAGGAAATAACCATCCTCAGGAAACATCTTAAGAGCCTTATCAAGAAAACGTTCTGCTTCGACCCGGTTCTCTCCCGCATCCTCCATCAGAAACCTGCACTTAAATTTCATAAATCCCGGATGTCCCGGATATTTCTGCAAAAGGTCGCTAATGATCTGCTCTGCTTCCTTCATCCTGTGAAACTCATAGTGATCCGCTGCTTTCCGGAAAAGCTCAATATCTTCCTTCAGTTTCTCCATATCAGAGCTCAGATGATCCCATTGCTTACGGATCTGCAGCATTCTATATGCCTTTGATACACGTTCTGTATAAAACAGAGTCAGTATTGCTGCATAGAATACATCGTCAGGTATCTCCACAAGTGTTGGATGATAAAAGGCATAAATATTGGTATAGTCTTCCCTTCCGATAAAATCAGCACTGAGCTGATTCTTATAATAAGAGCCAAAAAGTGCACTCAGCTTACGGAAAGATCTGCTTTCTACCAGCTCACTGATCTTAAGTCCTGATTCATCGATTGCTCTCTGCAGGTCCAGTGCAACAGCGCGGGCTTTCATTGCAAGCCCATCCTGGCGGACCTTATGGCTTTTTTTCGCAATGCGCATATTGTAGAACTTTCGGAACACACTGTCCCAGCGCAATCTTTCCTTATTGATCTTCGGCATGTATTCTTCACGTAGCTCCTGATAAGGAAGATCATCTACACACACTGCTACATGACCCTCCCTCTTATCATGAGGAGGCATATATGACCACTCGTCTCCATAATGCCAGATCAGATAGTCACTGCACTTATTTGGGATCATTGCCTTTTTTCCCTCAAAGATGCCATCCTTTACAGGGAACATCATATCCTTATCAAAAAGAAACGGGCAACCGCCCCAACGCATGGCATAACGGTCACATTCCTCTTCTTTATAAGAGAACATGATCTTCTCAAGCTTTGCCAGTGTTCTTTTTTTACCAAGAAAAATATAAGAAAGAAGATACTTCAGATACATGGATGCAGGTATCTCCCAGCGGTCGCTGTAGCCTACAGAAATATTGATAAGATCTGAGTAGATCATCATGTGTGTTCTATATTTCTCGTATTCTTTGTCGTCAGCCGGAACAGGATCCAGTGTAAGAATGTCTATGATCTCTCCGCCGCAGTCCTTCCCGATAATCTGGCTCTTATGGATGGCACAGGTATTGGTGGATGCGTAGCGCGGAAATGAATTTGTATAGTTTCTGTCCACCTCCGAACACTGTATCTCTCTGTCAGGCGGGAGTTCTGTTTTGCATATCTCTATGAATTTCTCCCAGTCCGGACGTGGCATATAAAGGTCTACATCATCATCCCAGGGAACAAATCCCTCATGTCTGAGAGCTCCGATCAGGGAGCCTCCTGCCAGCACGTATCTGAGGTTATGTTCTCTGCAGATTTCATCAACCTCCCTGAAAAGCTTCAGGAGGTATTTCTGTTTCTCCGTCATGAATTGTCCTTTCTGTTGATTGTTTCCAAAATTTCTATTATTCTTACCGACTCATCATAGAAAAGCCGGGTACATTCTGTCCGTTTGTCTCTGATCATGATCATCAGCTCCTGCAGCAGATAGCGGAAACCATTTCCCTCGAAGTTAAAGCTGTACCTTTTCAGAAATTCTTTTCCTGAAATATTGGCTTCAAAGTATCCGGTGTTCCACCAGTCATTAGGGATAGTTACCCTGCCGTTGCTTCCGATGATCACAAGTTCATTCTCAATGTCAACCGTTGTTCCGATCTCAATAGTCGCCAGTGCACCGGCGTATTTCATGGAAATCATATCATATACAAAACGGCCTTCCTGATTGCGGACCGCATTGGTGTTGATATCCTGGCACTTTTTTCCCAGCAGTTTCAGTACTGCGCAGATAGCTGTGCAGACCGTCTCATTAAAAGTCCTGCCGCCCTCGAAATCATCCTGGGAGATTGCACATTTGACACTTACCAGATCTCCCACCAGGTTACTGTGTACCAGCCATACCAGCTGATTAAACGCCCGCAGGTAGACCAGTGTGGTCCGTTCAATGAGAACTACATTGTTCTCCCTTGCCACCTGAAACAGGTAGCGCAGTTTCTCTGAGGAAAGTGTCATGGGCGAATCACTGATCACATATTTTCCTTTTTTCAGCGCTCGCTCGATATATTCCGCTCTCCGGTTCAGCGAAGTCTTGATATAAACAATATCTACATCTGCCAGAAATTCATCATAGCTGTTCCAGCAGGAACCTAACTCATATTTATCACAGAATCTCTGTGCAGTCTCGTGATCCTCGCTGAATACACGTTCCACATGAACTCCGCTGACATATTTGGATTCCTCCACAAAATCATTATCCCGGATGTCATCCGTCACGATTCCCATATTAAAGATAACACCTTCACTGCGAAGCTTTGTACTGGAAATATTCTTGGTCCTTTCCAGATAAACTACATCACAGTAGTTCTTAAGGTAATCGAATTTCCCTCTCCAGTCAGATCCTACCACCAGGACATCAATATCATACTTAATGATGTCATTGACCTTCTGTCCCTGATATTCCTCAATGATGATCTCATCTGCCAGCCCCGTCCTTCGCACATTCTCGATTCTCTTAATGAGGCTGTCCCGCACATTGAGTTTGCCCCGCTCAATGTCAAAGCTCTCACTTGTGACACCTACGATCAGATAATCACCAAGTGCTTTTGCTCTTTTGATAATATTGTAGTGGCCTTTATGAAAAAGATCAAAAGTGCCATATGTGATTACTCTCTTCATTCTTTCGTCATAACTCCCCTGAAAAAAATATTCTTATTTTGCCGAACAGTTTTCCTGCTCCATACGTTACTGTTCACTCCGTTCACAGTAACCTCCATACGATAGATACTTTGATTATATCATACTTCCCAACTTCCGTCACCTGTCCGTTACAAAAATGTTAAATTCGCATTAACTTTATAAAAAGAAGAGTTTTGAAATACTGTTTTTGTATCTCAAAACTCTTCCTTTGTGTTTATGGTTCTTTATTGTCGTCCATCGTTCTGGTAGTAGCTTCCAGTTCCTGGATCAGGTCTTCCAGCGAAAGCTCCTCTTCCCCTTTGATCAGTTCATCAGGGATATCATCCAGATTATCCTCTTCAATCTCCAGCTCCATGCCGGCCACATTGCTGAAGCCTTCATGCCTGTCGGAAGAAGTATGATCCGGTGTATCCTCGTCCATATTTACTTTCTCCACATGTCCGTCCTGCTCACTCTCTGAATCAAGCGTTGCCGCAAGCTCTGCGATGGCTTTCTTTCTTCTGAGAAGTTCATATTCATCATATTCGCTGTCATACTCTTCTTCCAGACCTTCATCTCTGACTGTCTTATCCTTCTTGATCAGGATAAATGCGATCAGATTCAGAACACCCGTATAGAGCAGATCCACAGGCAGACTTCCCAGTACAAGTACAAATACCAGTGATACTCCCAGAAGCACCCATACATTGTTCATTGCCGGAAGCATCAGGATATATAAACCATTCATAATGATCATGATCGGATAATGGAAGAAATAAATTCCCATTGTATGTCGTCCCACATAGGTGAGTGGCAGTTTGATGTCCGGCACTAACGCAAGCATCGTATAGACAACTACGAAAGATACCAGATACATCAGCAGTCTGAGGATCACTCCCTGAGGATCCGTCAGGCCACAGAGCTGATATCCATGATTACCTCGGAAAATAGCAATTCCCATTTCATTTGGGATCATATAATTCGGTATCGCCCACAAAAGGACTCCGGAGATTGCCACCAGGATCCATTTTCCCTTAAATTTACGGATCGCTGTGATATATTCACTCTTCCAGAGATACCCCGCAACAAAGAACGGGAAAAATACCACGATTCTTGATGATGACAGGAATGTGGTAAATTCCGGTCTGGTTCCTGCCCATAATGCGAACAGGATACTGAGCGGAACAATAAATCTGATCTTACCCAGGGCCTCAATGGTAAGGCGGTAAATAAACAGTGCCAGTATATACCACATGACACTTCCGGTAGGACGCAGTATCTCATAATCTACGGATCTGCCCAGCCATATCTGTGAATACCAGGTTAAGGTATATCCCAGAACATAAGGGATCAGCAGGTTCTTAAAATTCTTCAGCACATTCTGAGGTTTCTTTGACAGATATCCTGAAATAAAAACAAATGCAGGCATGTGAAAAATCGTGATCGCATACCACACATATCTCACTACAGTGTCTACCTTTACAAGGTTAAATGCAATAATATGGTTAAATACTACCAGAAAGATAAGCAAAACTTTAATGTTATCGATCAGGCAGGAGTACGGCACCGCCGCTCTCTCTTTTTTTATTTTCATGTTTAAGTACTATCCTCTAATCATATTTCTGACTTCTGCTGTGTGAACATACAACCCCATTCTGCCAGATTCTTCAGATGACCGGCAGACAAAAAACGCACAGCAATGTAACGGGCAATTAACCGCAAAGTCATATTTACTGCAACAAGCATAACATATTTTTATGATTTATGGAATAGAAACTTAACATTTCGGTCAATGGAAATATTTTGTTACTGTTCACACACCACTATCCCGCGAGGTGTTTTGGCATGAATATGCCAAAATCCCGAGACATACAAGCCAAAATTCCATTGCCGCAGGCAATCTGGAATGAATTTTGGCTACGTTACTGTGAACGAAGTGAACAGTAGCAATATTTCCATATTCCATGTACAGCATAAGAACAGAAAAAAATACAGCTTCTGATCCTGCCGTAACCGGCGTATCTGTAGACATTGTAAGTCATGGCTGCTGATTTCAGTTTGTTTCTGGATTTGCCGCCTTCGCTGAGACGATATTTCAGATAGGGTTTGTTGATTCCGGCAGCACAGCCGTATTTTCGCAGGATTTTCAGCCAGGTGATATAATCCTCATGGCTGTCGTCATGCTCCATGGGAAATTCACGCGCCACATCCCTTCTGAGTATTACCGAAGAACAGTTGATGCTGTTATGTTTCAGAAGTTCTCTGTAGGTGATCTTCTCTTTTACAGGGATTGTCCGTCCTGTACTGCTTCCGTCCGCTTTCATCAGTTCCCGCCCTGTAGAACACAGCACGTATCCTGTCTCTTCCAGACGTTTCAGCTGTTCTTTCAGCTTGCCTGACTCCCACCAGTCATCTGCATCCAGAAAAGCAATGTAGGTTCCCTGTGCCAGCCCGACTCCTCTGTTTCTGGAGCCTGCAGCTCCCATATTCTGTTCATTCTTAATATACCGAAAGTCCTCTCTGCCCTCATAGGCAGACAGGACTTCCTCTGTATGGTCTGTAGAACCGTCATCGATCACCAGAAGTTCCAGCGAAACTCCCTGTTCATAGACGGATTCCACAGCCTTTCTAATATATTTTTCTCCGTTGTAAACCGGCATGATCACAGATACCAGCGGTTTATTCATTGTCATTCCTCCGTTTTATTCTCTGACACTCCGGCGTTTTTCCCGGAATCCTTCAACGCATTTACCTGTCTGTCATCTACTCCCTCAGATACTTCTTTCTGGAAAAAGATTTTAACTGTCATAAAGATCAGCTTGATATCCAGCAGGAAGGAATAATTCTCAATATAAAACAGATCCAGCTTTAATTTGTCATAAGGAGTTGTATTATACTTACCGTAGACCTGCGCATATCCGGTAAGACCTGCTTTAACTTTCAGACGATAATAGAATTCCGGAAGCTCTTTCTCATACTCAAGCATGATACTTTCACGTTCCGGACGCGGACCTACCAGAGACATATCTCCCTTAAATACATTGAAAAGCTGAGGAAGCTCGTCCAGATGAAGATTTCTCAGCACATGACCTACCGGTGTGATACGGGAATCATGCTTGGATGCCAGTCTTGCACCGTTTTTCTCCGAATCTACGCACATACTGCGGAATTTACAGATCTTAAAGGGCTTTCCGCCCAATGTCAGACGGTCCTGAAAATAAAACACCGGACCTCTGTCGTATGCTTTTACCGCAATCGCTATGATCAGCATGATCGGTGAAGTGATTATAATGCCGATCCCTGAGATCAGAATATCCATAACTCTCTTTGCAGCACGCTGGTCTACTGCCAGTCCCATATTTCTGGATACCAGAAGCGGTGTGTCAAAAAGATGGATGCGTTCACTTCCCATAAGAATGATGTCCGAAATCTTCGGACTCACATAGCATCGGACAGAATGTGCAAAACAGTATTTCAGATAACGGTTTCTCTCTGTTGAATGCAGATCCCAGATGATCACGCCGTCATAATCCTGCATCATCTGATGGATTTTTTCTTCTCCCACACTGATGTGTACCTTGCCGCTGATGTCATATTTGTCCTTTCGGGAATTCATCTTATGGATCAGGTCGTCCCCCGGATCCCGGTCACCGTAAATGACCAGAAGCCGGCGTGCGCGGTAAAGTCCGGAATAGATATACCTTGAACCAAATATCCAGATAATGATCAGCACCAGCTGTATTCCTGTCATCTCGATCATAGGCCATACGCTCAGGAACCACCTGTTGATCAGGGTGATCTCCAGATATTCCACCACATTGGTACACAAAAGTGCCAGTGTCAGCGAATAAAATACATCAATCCTCTTAAGATATCCAACCTTAAGTCCTCCGTACAATTTGGCAAACAGGGCAAACATCAGACCGTAGATTGCGATCAGTACCCAGTTACCTTTGCGCCAGAAAGGCTCGTCGATCTGTCCTCTGTAAACGGAATACCACACCCATGCAAAGACCGCCGCCTGTGCCAGAACCACCAGACTCGCCAGACAAAATACGATAAATCGTTTATAATCTTCTCTTTTACTCACGTGATAACCTCTGTTTCTCTGTAACTGTTCAGTATTTTCACAGTTACGCGTTTCTTCTATAAATTCCTACCTATTATAGCGTAAGAACTATTATACGTCCACCCGTTTCACTTAAATTTGTGAACAAATGTTACTGTTCACACAGCATTATTCCGCGAGGTGTTTTGGCATGAATATGCCAAAATCCCGAGACATACAGGCCAAAATTCCATTGCCGCAGGCAATCTGGAATGAATTTTGGTACGTTATGAGCATAATTTACAAATATCTTTAATCCCCTGTCATGCGATTCGTCTCGATATTTGTATATAATGTATAATTTTTCGTCGATTTTACTTAGTTTGTAGCAAAGTTTTTACATATTTTTTCAGAAACCTATGGAAAAATGTCAGGAAAAAATGTATAATATTACCTAACAAATGAAAGCGAGGGTTCACTATTATGAAACAAAATAGTATGTTGGCCATGATCCTGGCCGGCGGTCGTGGCAGCCGTCTGCATGATCTTACCAATAAAGTGGCAAAGCCGGCCGTTTCATACGGCGGTAAATATCGTATCGTAGACTTTCCTTTAAGCAACTGCGCCAACAGTGGCGTTGATGTTGTAGGTGTACTTACACAGTATGAATCAATCCAGCTGAACAGTTATGTGGCAGCCGGCGGACGTTGGGGTCTTGATGCTAAAAACAGCGGTGTTTACGTTCTTCCTCCACGTGAGAAAGCAGATGAGAATCTGAATGTATATCGCGGAACTGCAGATGCAATCTCCCAGAATATTGATTTCATTGATAAATTTGATCCTGAATACGTTCTTGTTCTTTCCGGTGACCATATTTATAAAATGAACTATGACAAGATGCTTGCAGCCCACAAAGAAGCAAAGGCAGATGCAACCATCGCAGTTATCGGAGTTCCGATGAAAGAGGCAAGCCGTTTTGGTATCATGAATACTGATGAATCCGGACGTATCGTAGAATTCGAAGAGAAACCTGAGCATCCGAAGAGCAACCTTGCATCCATGGGTATCTATATCTTCACCTGGAAACTCCTCCGCAAGATGCTGATGGCTGATATCAAGAATCCGGATTCCAGCCATGACTTCGGTAAGGATATCATCCCTACTATGCTTAACGATAACAGAACTCTTTATGCATATAAATTTGAAGGATACTGGAAAGATGTTGGTACCATCGACTCTCTCTGGGAAGCAAACATGGATCTGTTAAGTTCCAAGAATGAACTGGATCTGGGTGATCCGTCATGGAAGATTTATACAGAAGATGTTACCGCACTTCCACAGTACATCAGCGCAGAAGCAGATGTTAAAGATGCATATATCACACAGGGCTGTGTTGTTCAGGGCGAAGTTAAGCATTCCGTTCTCTTTACAGGTGTTAAGATTGGTGCAGGTGCCATAATTATCGACAGTGTACTGATGCCGGGTGTTGTTGTAGAAGAGGGTGCCGTTGTTCAGCGTGCACTTGTAGCTGACGGTGTCCGCATCGGTAAAGGTGCAGTTGTCGGTGCCGCAGACAGTGAGCACATTGAGCTTGTAGCGAAACGCGTAAAGGGGGCAGAATAATATGTATAAGGCATTTGGAATCGTAAGCTCTTCCGGGAGAAATATTTATGTAGATGGTATGCAGGATTATCGCCCAATCGGTGCGTTTTCTTTCCTTGGCAGATACAGAGTCATTGACTTCCCTATCTCCAATATGACCAACAGCAACATTGAACGTATTCAGGTCTATATCAATAATAAACCCCGTTCTGTTGTAGAACATCTTGGAACAGGACGTCATTACAATATCAACTCCAAGAGCGGCAAACTTCAGCTTCTCTTCTCAGAGCACAATAATGACAATGATATCTATAACACCGATATCTCCTGCTATCTGGACAACATGGAGTCCCTCAGCAGAATGAATCATCCGTATGTTGTCATTGCCCCGAGCTATATGGTTTATTCAATTGATTTTGACCAGTTTTTACATACACACGTTGAGTCCGGTGCAGATGTTACTCTCCTTTATCACGCTGTTGATAATGCAAAAGAGGCTTATCTTACCTGTAATGTTCTGGGACTGAACCGCCAGAAAGGTGTGGAATCCATCGAACCGAATCATGGTAATAAGAAGAATCAGTATGTTTATATGGATACCTGTGTTATGAAAACAGAGCTTTTCATCAGCCTGATCAAAGAAGCCAAGAATCTTTCTTCCATGTATACACTGGCAGACATCCTGAATGATAAATGCGAAACTCTGGACATCCGCGGCGTTGCACACAAGGGATTCTTTGCAAGCATTACAGACTTCCCAAGTTACTATGCTGCAAACATGGCTCTCCTTAATTACAAGTCAGCTCAGGAACTTTTCCATGATAACTGGCCAATCTATACACGTACCAATGATTCCTGCCCGACTCAGTATTTCAATACTGCAGATGTGAAGAATTCCGTAATCTCCAACGGCTGCCAGATTGAAGGTACTGTTGAGAATTCCGTAATCGGTCGTGGATGCGTCATTAAAAAAGGTGCTGTTGTAAGAAACAGTGTTGTTCTCGCTGAAGCTACTGTAGGTGAGGGTGTTCACGTAGAGAATGAAGTAGTCGACAAATGGGCGAAACTCGTTCATAAAAAAGAAATCGTTTCCCCGACTGAACAGCCTGGTTATATCAGAAGAAATGATACTCTGTAATTAATGATTAATTAGATTAAATGCAAAGCCCCCCGGAAGCGGTCACTTCCGGAGGGCTTTGTTTGTGTTTACTTAAATTTCACAAACTCTTCACATTTTCCTCTTGCATTTCATTTTTAGCGTGTTATAATACAGCTGTAACAAAGATAAAGAACAAACAACTGAATACTTAAAAATACTTAACACCACCTGGAGCATTTCGGATGCTCATAAATTGAAGATAGTGTCAAGCGTGTCACCTCAGCTGTAAAATGGAGGAAAAGTCAAATGAATACTTTAAAAGCTGAAAAAAGAACAATGGACACAAAGGCCAAAAGATTAAGAAGAGAAGGCTACGTTACAGGTAACGTATTTGGCAGAGAGATGGAAGGTTCTCTTCCTGTTAAAATCGAGAAATCTGCTGTCGAGAAACTTCTCAAGACAAATAACAAAGGAAGCCAGATTATGCTGGATGTAGATGGTCAGTCATATGACGTACTGATCAAAGAGATCCAGTTCAATCCGTTAAAAGGACAGGTGGATGAAATAGATTTCCAGGCACTGGTAAGCAACGAGAAAGTACATTCCGTAGCAGAGATCGTACTTGTAAACCACGACAAACTGGAAGCCGGTGTATTACAGCAGCATCTGGAAGAAATCTCCTTCAGAGCTCTCCCATCAGCACTGGTAGACAAAATTATGGTAGATGTCGGTGACATGAAAGTCGGCGACGTAATCAAAGTCAAAGACCTCGCCATCGCCCAGGACAAAGATGTAGACTTAAAGACAGACCTTGAAGCTGCAGTTGTATCCGTAGCCGCCGTTCACGTAGACCCGGCTCTGGAAGCTGAAGAAGAGGCTGCTGCCGAAGAAGAAGCTAAATAACATAATATCTCTTTTAACATTTATTCAGGTACGCTCAAGCGTACCTGAATTTTTTTATCAAAACATCTCCCTCCACAAATAATTGACCTTTCCAGATATCTGCACTATTCTGTTCCCGTACTATTCTTTCTCTTGCTCCTGCTCCAGCAGCCTGAATGACAATTCCAGATAAAAAATCTCCTCCGGATCATCCAGCTCAGACTGCAGGATTTCCTTAATCCTGTCCAGCCTGTAAAGAAACGTACTGCGGTGGATAAACAATTCCCTTGCCGCCTGGGTTGCACTGAGATGCTGCTCCAGATACACTCTCAATGTCTCCATGTACTGAGTCTGATTCTCCTCATCATGCTTCTTCAATTCCAGCAGCCCTTCATGACAGATCATTGTTCCTGGCAGTCTTCTTGTTGCCTGTTCCAGAATATAAGTCAATGCCACCTGACCGAAATAATGAATCCACAGATAAGGCTTCTTACGGCTTCCTACATCCAAAGCCGTCTTCGCCTGCACATACTGCCGTCTCAGATTCATATGTCCTGTCATCACCCTGCTGTATCCGGCTTTCAGATAAGTATCCCTGATAAAATAAACCAGTTTTCCGGCTACTTCCTCCTGGCTTTTTCCAAGTCTGGTAAGGTCAAAAAATGCCACAATTTCATCCTGATAAAGAAAACTCACAGAATCCTCAAATTTCTTCTTAATATATCGGCAGATTGCCTTTGTGGAAAGATTCTGCTGATTCAGATAGGTAATCTGCAGGATCAGGCACATATATTCATGATTTCCACTCCATCCCAGTTCACTCAGTTCTCTACTCACCTGCATATAATCCGCAGTTCTGTCCGACAAAATCCTGACAAAAATCTGCTCCATATCCCTGTCCGGATCTTCTTCCTCCGCTTCATGCGCAAGCAAATACTCCAGTTTCTCCACCAGAATATCCAGTACACAGATAACTCTCAGTGTAATCTCTGATCTGCACTCAGTCAAAACCAGCCTGTGAGTTGCTTTCCCATCCACAAACAGATTTCTGTTCATCGAACGACATCCACTGATGTAAGCCGGAAACATCACATATTCATGCGTATCTGCCATATCTCGATAAGTCTCATTCTGCAAAAGTGCATTTACATATTCCATATTCAACCCGTCATCTGTATACAGCCGCGCCCTCGGCGGCAGATACTCGCTTCCCGCTTCCGCCACAAAGGTAAAATCCAGTCCTGTTACAGTCATCGGATTCTGCAGAAATTCCGATGTCACCTGCAAAAGCCTGTCCATTCCGGCATGTTCTAACATCAGATCATGAATCTTCCGTTCCCATTCATCAGCCGCATCAAAAATCTCCTGCACATCATTCATAAATTCTGCTATTTCTTCCAGACTATCAAGTGCAATATGAATATACGGAATCTGCTGAAGCTCTTCTGATGCAGCATCAATTTCCTCTCTCCCACAAAATACCCAGAGTATATTTTCAGCAGTCAGAACTGCCGATTCCCACTCTTTGTCATATCTCTGTACCACATAAACATGCCCATGTCGAAATGTTTCTTTTTTTTCATAACACAAAAAGGGGCGCAGATATCCGTCTGAACCGGATAAAGTTCCCCTTTCCGTAATTTCATATTTCTCTTTTATTTTTTCATATAAATAAACTGATGACAGCTGCAAGTCTACAATCCTCCTGTCACATAATTGAAGCACCTATTTTACCAGTCAATTCTATAGCAATTTAACTCACACTATGTCTTTCTCATACGCACCTGTCAGCCCGGTTCTCACACAATAAACGTCTTCGCAACTTCCACAGCCTCAATACAGTTCTCTGTATAGGCATCTGCTCCCATATTCTTCGCCAGCTGCTCCGTTACTGCACCTCCACCAACCATAATCTTAAATTTATGCTTACTGTTGCTTCGTTTCAGAGACTTCACCACCTGCTCCATCTCCGGGATTGAAGTACTCAAAAGCGAGGAGATACACACGATCGACACATCAGGATTCTGCTTCACTGCACGCAGAAACTGCTTCTCAGAAATATCCACTCCCAGATCGATCACCTTAAATCCGGCACTACGAAACATGATCGCAACCAGATTCTTACCTACATCATGCAGATCACCTTCCACCGTTCCAAGGATTACAGTTCCGATATTCCTCCTGCCAAACTGCGAGTCCTGCTCCTCCAACAATTCAAAACCCTTGCGCACACTTCGGGCTGCTGCCAGAATTTTAATAATATCCGCACCATTGGATTTGTAATTCTCCCCCACTGTTCGCATAGCCGGAGTCATGGCCTCTTCCACAATCCGCCCTGCAGGAATATGCTGCTTCAATGCCTCCCTCACCAGCTTCTCTGTCTCCCCCGGATGTCCGTCTTCAATTGTTTTTCTTAACTGTTCCAGTACTGTCATATCCTCAAGCCACCCTTAATACTTTCTGCCAAAAATCCCCCGCCCTACGGCGAAGGATTTTTTGTTTTTTCAAACACGCTCTGCGCTTTCAATATCTGTATTTTATCATAGCTCACTGTTATTTACAACGAAAACTGACTTCCCCTTCCGCAACCTCCACAGAGAATGTTACTGTTCACTCCGTTCTCAGTAACACGCTTCGCGATGCACAGAATTTATGCTAATCGCATAAATTCGCGCTGTATGTCTCGGGATTTTGGCATGTTCATGCCAAAACACCTCGCGGGATAGTAGACTGCTGAATAGTTACAAATAATCAAAAAAGAGGGAAAATGTCATGAACAGAGAACTTTATGATGAGGCAATACGCTCCAACATCCTGTCACGCAAACTAATCGAACAGTTGATGGAAAGTATGAATTACAGCAATATCTCTTTTATCAACTGGACTGTAGAGGTACTAAAGATTATTAAAACACGTCTGGAACGCGGAGATAAAATCACAGACGAAGTATCCGGAATTACTTATGATATAAAATCTTTCCGAAATTTTGTAAGCACCAATTTTTCTTCCTATATTACAAGTCAGGTCTTTGATGCTCCTGATAAGGCAGAGAAAGTATATTTTTCTCTGGAAGCCACCGAAGACGGACATGCCTACAATATGGTTATGGCAAATTCATCAAAGAACAAAACATATAAGTGGATTTCCAGTCTCAGCGAACGCTTTTCATTAGTGGAGATGATCGCTACCGGAATTGTATATCTTAAAGATAACAGGACAGATACATATCAGCCATTTATTTCCGGAAATGGTAAGTACTGCAGATATGACGTAGAAAAAGGACAGATTGTCGAATTATAAACCGCTGAGATTGATTTGTATCTTATTATATTATGCATAATCTTAAGAATTGCATAATACAGAACAAACAACCATCATTGAGTCAGTACATACAAGAAAGAATCCTGCTTGCAGGATTCTCCGCCTGCGGCGGGTCGCTTCAGC
>OICL01000261.1_pt1 | contig 31580 bp, 34 predicted proteins | sample 1581231 | NCBI WGS metagenome assembly OICL01 (sample SAMEA3882542, study PRJEB24775) | human gut metagenome | biome: human-associated habitat; feature: intestine environment; material: feces | place: Netherlands | collected 2009/2010 | reverse complement strand
ATGAATAATAAAATAAATGGAACAGTTACCGCTAATGTGGTAGAGTGAGTTTTTGCAGATACAAGCATGGAAAGTGTCAAAATAAACAAACTACCTAAGTATCCTCCAGCCATAGTTAAAAAATAATCCTGCAAACAAGTAATATTATAAAAACTTTTCCAACCACCCAAGCCTGTTTGAATCATACAATTGGCTCCATCTGTCCCTAATGAACCAAGCACTACTGCTGAGTAAATCAACATAGTTCCCCAATATACCGCAGTAATGATTAGAAAACCGGCTCTCATTTTAGCGTTAATTGCCTTGTTCCGTCCCAATTTTGCGGAAAAGAAAATAGAATCCGCCTTTAATTGAAATTCATTTGAAAAAATGCTGGATACAAGAAATCCCAAAATTAACACTAATAACATCATTATCGAAGGAGCATATTCCAAAAGAGCTTTCCAACCATCAGAATATTCATAATAAAATGGGGTCTCCAATTCATTGTATTGAGCAATTAAAAATTCTTTTTCATCTTTTGAAAAATTATCTTTTATTTCGTCACTGTTTAACCATTCTGTCAGATTCGTAATACGTCTTTCATATAGATTCCTCACCTCATCAGAAGTCACACTATTTGCTCTGTAATAGTCATATTCATTGAAAGAACAAAACGCTTTATTTATAATAGTTCTAATATCTGAAAAACCTTGCATTTTTGCATATGCTTTATCATTTTCTTTTACATCCTTAGACAAATATTCTGGTGAAGCAATAATTTCTTCATTTTTTAAAATTGCTTCTGAAAGTACATTGTCAGTAAGATAACCAGACCATTGATTTTTATCATTACGCAAATTACGTGCCGCTGCAATTCCGCTTGTAGAAGTTCCATTTTCATCAACATAATCCACACTATTGACAGCGAAAAAACTTACAACCAAAAGTGCTACCACCAAAATCAAAAGTGCTATTTTATTTACGGTCTTAGAAAAAACTTTCTTTATTTCAAAACGCAACATTACTATCACCTGCTTTCTCTCAAAAATAGTATAAAAATACATCTTCTAATGTTGCTTCCGAGCGCATTGCATTCTCAACTGGTTTTTCGTGAGAAATGATTCGCAGCATAACTTGATTCATTTCCGATTTCATATTAGAAATTTTATATTTTTCCATAAAATCGGATACCATGTTTTTCTCCACAAGACATTCCCATACTGCTTCCGGCATAGAATTTATCAATTCGTCAACACTTCCTTTGTGCAGAATTTCTCCATCTTTCATCAACCAAATTTCATTTGCAATATACTCAATGTCAGAAACGATATGTGTAGATAACAATACCAGCCTATCTTCTGAAAGTTCGCTGATCAGATTACGAAATCTGATTCTTTCATTCGGGTCAAGTCCGGCTGTTGGTTCATCAAGTATCAGAATCTTAGGGTCATTCAACATAGCCTGTGCGATTCCGGCTCTACGCTTCATACCACCAGATAATTTTTTCATTTTTTTATGTGCTGCCTTTGAAAGTCCAACCTTAGCGATTAATTCTTTTACACGTTTTTTTGCGACAACAGGGCGGATTCCTTTCAAGGCTGCAATATAAAGCAGATAGTCCTCTACGGTAAATTCGGGATAGAATCCAAATTCCTGCGGCAAATATCCCAATAGTTTACGGTATTCACTATCCATAGTAAAAATATCTTTTCCATTACAGCATATCGTTCCGCTTGTTGGCTTTAAGAGGGTACACAACATTCTCATTAAAGTTGTTTTACCTGCTCCATTTACACCTAAAAGACCATATACACCATTTGTCATAGTGAGGTTTATATGATTGACGGCCGTAAAATCTCCAAATTCTTTAGTTAAACTATCAAGTTCTAATTTCATCAAGCGACACCTCCAAATATTGATTACAATTCTTTAAAACACGATATACATTGAAAACAAGAAAAAGTATTGTTATTCCCAGTAAAACGAACCAAATGGGAACAGTAACTATTGTATATACTTTTTCATTCAAAACAACAAAAAGCCATACCGCACTCCATATAATGCATAGAATAATCGCAACTGCTTCGCTGAAAGAATGTTTACTGCATAAGATTCCGAAACAAATACTGGTGGTCACACAGAGAGGGAAAAGGAATTGAACAACTAATTCCGACAACTCAAAATGCAATCCTGCTGAAGCAGCTCCTAAAAATAAAGTTATCAAAAAAATATCTGTAACACCAAATAACAGCATACGTGCTGCATATACTTGTTTCAGTGAATAATAGGAGGCAGCTTCTATCTCCATACATTCACATGACCTGTTTTTCCACAATTCAGGAATAATAAGAATTACAAATAATGCCGTTGCCACACCCATGCTTCTCTTTATATACATTTCATCATGAATAAAACTGAGCGTAATCCATAACATCACTAGAAGTATAAATTGAAGAATCCACCATCTTTTTTGTATCACACGAAGCTGTGTCCATAAAAATTCATGGTAAGAAAGCATTCGTTCTTGTTCTGCTTTAAAAAAGGCATTTTTTGATTTACGGATTGTTTCCTGTATTTTTTCTTCACTGGCTCTCACTTGTACAATTTCCTTATATCCTTTTATCTTTTCTTTCTGATTCATATAATCCCTCCTTTCCGAGAAGTTCTTCCAACTGTTTCCTTGCTTTTTGCAAACGATATTTTACCAGTGGAAGTCCAATTTGCAATGTATCAGAAATTTCTGTAAGTTTTAATTCCTGAAAATAGTAAAGTGTAAGCACCTCGCTTGATTCATGTGGAAGTTGTGCTAAAGCCTGTTCTATTAAAATTTTATTCAAAATATTTTCCGCTTGATTTTCCTCCACAAGCTCGTTTTCCTCCAGAGGTATTTCTTTGATTTTCTTTAAATAATCTTTACATAAATTTCCTGCTATCGTATATAAGTAATTTAATGTTTTTCCTTTGTAATGGTAGTCAGACAATTTTGTAAAAAAACGTATAAAAGTTTCCTGCGTTATATCTTCCGCATACGTTTTGTCGGAACAATGATAATGACAATAGTTTAAAATTTCTTGATAATATTTGTGAACAAACAAATCAAGAGCATTATCATCACCTTGTTTCATTTTCCTAATTAGTAGAAAATCACTATACACAAAATCCTCCTTTCCCATTATTAGAAGTTCAAAATATTTATCCCTTTCTACAATGTATAACGATTGAGAGTTACAAAAAGATAGTATATAAACAAATTTTTTTCAAAAATATAATGATAAACTGTCTAATTTATTTCTCTTATAAGATAAAAACAATTATAACGCGCTAAAAGTATTACTGCAAAATATCAAAAAAATAAAAAAGGCCTACACTTCAAAATGCAAGCCTTTTTTCACGTTATCCTATAATCTTCCAGTTACTATCTTTTACCAATGTCAAATCAAACTGTGAAATCTGTGTTGCCTTTGTCCTCTGGTCGAGATATTTCACCGATACTGATACTTTCACCTGCTCACCATCTTGTGTGAAGATTGGATTTACCAGCTCTGAGAACACGTAATCACAATTCACTGGTTCCAGCACATTCCCCGATACATAGTAGGCAAGCTCCTTTTCTGTTGCGGTAGGGTAGAGCTTGAAGAATGTTTTCAAAAACTCTGTCACTTCCTCCGTAGTGGCAGCGTCCACCGTTCCGTCTGATTCCTTTGTTTTTGGTTCATAGCTGGATTTAGTCGGTGTGCTGCTGATGGTCGGATTCTGTGTGATAACCATGTTTCGGTTATTATCTACATGAACCACTACTGTATAAGCGGAAGTATAGCCGATAGAGGTTTCACCCTCCGTTACCGTTTGATCTACCGAGTAGACAACGGTAAAGTCGTCCGTTCCAGCCGCTTCAACCTCCCAAATCTTAATGTCCGTCACCGTAGAGCTTGTAGGTATATCCTGTCGTACCGTATCAACATTCAAATCCTGCAAACTCTTTGTCAAATATTGGTTGATGGCTGCGGTTCTTTTCTCAATGGATTCCTGCGTGTTGCTCCAAGAATAGTACGACTTCGCAAAAGCTCTGACAAAATTCTCTATCCTGTTAGTATCAACAATCCTTTGCTCAATGACTTCTTTCTCATGTACCGTGTGCATATCAATGGCGGTGAAATTCTTATACACCCCGAAACTGACACTGGCAATCAGCACCAGCCATAAGGCAATTACGGTTTTCTTATGCGTGCCGACTTTCATTACAGGCACTTTTCTCTCTTTCTTTGGTTTCGGTTCTTTCTCCTTTTTCTTAAATAACATAGCACCATTCCTTTCTTATTTGTTTTTCACCCGTCCGGCACCAATCAAGTGTTGCTGCCAGTACGAGCTTGTTAAATCTGCATATCCGATAGGGTCACCAGCGTGATACATTCTGTTGTTTCCTGCATAGATTCCTACATGAGTGACGTATGTTCCAGCATTATAAGTCGAATGGAAAAATACCAAATCGCCAGCTTTTGCCTGTGACAGTGGTATGTGCTGTGTAACGTCGTACTGTTCCTGTGCGGTACGGGGCAGGCTGATACCAGCCTTTCCATAACACCATTGAACCAATCCCGAACAATCAAAAGAAGTGTTGGGATTGCTGCCACCATACACATATTTCCAGCCTTGATACTTCAATGCTTCATTAAAGATTGCCTGTACGGTAGCGTCACTGAAATTAGGCACAGCTAAATACTGGTTTACCAGCCGCACATAGAACATATTTCCATACTTATAACGCCAGCCGCCATTTTCCTTAATGGCAATCTCATTTTTATAGGTGACTTTCACGCCGCCGGACTTATCCTTTGCAAAGCTGACCGCCAGTTCAAAGGTATATTTCTTGCCATGCTTCGCCACATAATCAATAAAGCCGCCGCCATAGTTATAGGCTTGTACCACTGTGTTGATGTCACAGCCTTTTGATTCTGCGGACTTCAATAGTTCCGAGAAGTATTTACACCCTTGTTTGATGGAATCCTCCGTAGACAGGGAATTAAGCGGAAGCCCCAGTGATTCACTGGCTTGCATAACGTCTGGCGTGCCAGTGCCGCCGGATTCCACCTGCATAATCGCAAGCAGATAGTTCACATAGTCAGAGATTCCATATTCCTTTGCGTACTTTTCTACCTTAGGCTGATGTTTCAAGACTTCTGCTGACAGGTTCAGTCCAGAAAAATCAAAATGGGAAGTGCTGCTTTCTTCATCATCTGCGGTCACGATAAACAAAAACAGGAGTAGACAGATAATCACTGTGAAAATCCCACCGAACACAGCGAAGTGTCTTAGCTTCATTTCTTGCCGCCTTTCTTACTGGTAGATTTCCTTACAGATGACCCTGTTGTATTTTTCTTCTGTACAGTCTTTGTCTGCTTTTGACGCTGCACCGTCTGTCGTGTCGTATCTGATGATGAAACCTGTTTCCCTACTGGACGGGATTCTCTGGCTACCTGCGTTCTGAGATTCTCCTGCGATTTTGTCACAGGCTCTTTTGTCTTGCTTAATTGTGTCTGCTGCTTATCCCCCGTCACAGGGCGTTCTTTGACATTCTTCTCCTGCCTAGAAGCCGCTTGTGTATTTGATTTTACAGTAACAGGTGTTGTCACTGGTCGCTCATGCAATGGGGCAGCTCCTTTTGTCGCTGATCCGTTGCCTTGTCGCTCCTGTTTCTGTGTTTCCTGCTTGTCCTGTGCCTTATCCACAATCGGACGCTGCGGATTCTGTTTCTCTGACTGTGGTTGCTTCGATACTGATTTTTTATCCACGATTCCACGTTTTGAGGTAGACTGTGATTCCTGTGTATTGCTTTGTGAACTATGTACGGTCTGTGAGGAATCTGTCAAACTTTTCTTATCCGGCAATGTAAGCGGCTTCTGTGATTTGGAATCCGGCAGAGCTGGCGGCTTGCTGTTACCCCTACTGTTAGAAGCAGACGTATTGTGATTCGCTCTGGTATGCGTGTTACCTGTCTGTTTGGTATGGTCTGCCTTTTTCGTAGAAGCAGAAGCAGCAGCCGCACCAGCGACACCGCCAGCAGCACCAGCCGCAACTGTTCTTCCGATTTTACGTTCCAAGCGTCTTGCCCTGCGGTTAAGGAACATATAAGGTCGTCGCATGATTCGTCTGCCAATCTGTTGTGTATCGTTTGCCTGTAAGCTGAACATAGACATTAAATCCCCCAGCTTCATATAAATACCAGCAAAGGTCACTATCTGCAAAAAGGCAACCATAAAGAACGGATAGCCAGAAGAAATCGAGTAAAACATCGTGGAAATGCTGAAAGCTGTGGTGATAATCAGCGTAATACCAGCTCGAAGCATGATAGTATTGAACAGTTTTGTAAGCGCTTTTTTCGCCATGCCCTCATAAGTTGGAATCATGGAGAGAATAAAGCTAATCGGCAGGAACATCGCGTAAATGATAAATAGCACCTGTGAAAATATCATCATTCCAGTAAGCAGGAATACAAAGATAGAGATTCCGATATTGAAGATAAACAAGAATACCACTGTACCTAATCGGCTCATGGTCTTTGTAACACTTAAATTCGCATTATCCCTGTCCTCGATTTCATCAACAACTATATCCTCCCTGTCGTCCGTATCCGGGCTTGCCGATAACAGGCTTTCCACACGGTCAGCACCAAGCGTTTCTATATCCGATTCCCCATACTGTAAGAGCAGCCACGGTTGTTTCACCTGTATGGAAAACAGGCTGTCACGAATTAAATCTACACTGTCTTTTCCTTTACTGTTGGAATCGGGCAGTACGATTTTTGTACCGAGTGATAATGCCGAGTTGCTTATATCTGCGGAGAAGTCGTTGATTTTGCTGATATAGTTTGGGGCATAGGCAATAAAGGACGCTGACAGGATAAATACCACAAGGAAGTTAATGACCGCATGAACCGCTTTTGTCGTTTCCCTCTTGATAAGCCCTGTATAGGCTATATAGATACCCATTACCAGAATGAGGATAAGCAAAAATCCCACATAAAATCCCTCACTGGAAAATCCGTTTTGTGTAACGCCAGCCAACGTCTGAATGTTCTTCCCGATTGAGTTTGCTGTATCAGAGATAAAATCTAGCTTGTAGGCTTCCTGCACCACATATCCCGTCGCATTGGAGATATAAAGGCTCACCGTCCAGACAAAGTTCGTGATAGCATATAGTCCGTACTGAATACTTTTTCCGATACCGTCCAGCCAGTTCCACGGCAGCCAATCCCAAGAACTGTCAACGTAAAAATCAAGCTGGTAATTCTCTACGGGATATTTGGAATAGGCGTTCGCGTCGCTCACGGTATTATCCACCAGTCCAGCCGCATGAGCGACCGTACCCGTGATTGCCAGAAATACCAACACGCCGAGAATCGACAACAGAATGATACCGAAGAATCGTAGGATTTTTCGTTTTCTCATAGGCTTCACCTCGTTTCCTCTGTCTGTATCGGCGGTCTGGTATCAAAGGCATGGAACAAATCAGCGAATACAGGGTGAATCTGGATAACGCCTACACGCCCGTATAAATCTTGAAACAGGCATTGCCCGTTTTCCAAATCTCTTAATCGCTTTTGGTTTCCCTCGTCCTCCTTATCCACACCGAAAAATTCAAGGGTATTCTTGATTTCCTTGATGTCCGTACTCCTAAAGGCAAATTTCAAGCCGATATTGTTCTTCATCTTTTCGTCGTCCACATCACCAGAGTTTTGTGTGACAAAATAAACAGCGGCGTTCATGGAACGTCCGGCACGAATCAGCTTGTTAGACAGTGCTTTTCCCTGTGCCACCTGTAGGAACGTCCACGCTTCGTCCAAGTCCACCATCTTAAAAATGCTGCGGTCAGAGTGGATAAAATCTAGGGCAAAGGTACTGATTACGATAAGCATAGCCACTGACAGCAATTCCATTGTGGTGTATTCTTCAAACTTTGTATCTTTATCGGGTAGTACAAGGTCTGCCACCTGTATGATATTTAACTGTCGGTCTAAACTGATGGACTGTTCCACATCACCGTCCGAGAATAAAAGGTGTGCAAAGTCATAATCGGTCATGCTTTCGATATGGTCTGCGATATTTTCTGCCACAGGTGAACCGTCGTTGCGGAGTTCCTCAATGACACGGAGCAACCCACGCTGCTTGCTTTGTGTGACAGAACGGATTGCACGCCTTAATACAGGGAATTTTTCACCATCACGGGAGGAAATACCTGTAAGAAATGTGAGTATGTCGATTGCCAGACTTTCAGCGTCTTTGGTTCGCTTCATAATCACATAGGGGTCAAGTAGTCCTCTGTTCTTATCCTCACTGGTAAGACTGACGATTTTGATTTCATTCGCAATATCGAGTAGTGTTTCCTGCCAGTTGCCACGCTCTGATTTTGGGTCTACAATGACCGCTTTCCCTCCAAATAGTACCGCATAATAGATAATCAGATTATTACAGAACGATTTCCCACCGCCAAGCGAACCGAGAAAGGCGGCAGCCAACGCATTTGTAACCGAACCTTTCACGCCCTGTGCCGCAAGGCTGGGTTTCAGATAGACGTTCTTTCCTGTGTCAAGGTTGTAGCCGATATAGATACCGTCCGTTTCCCCAAGCTGCTGTGTCGCACCAAACCCAAGTCCAGCCAGAAAGTCCGAAGTGACATACTGGATATAATCATTGATATAACGCTTGCTTGATGGAATAAATTCCCCGTGAAGTCCTAACATATCACCGAACGGGCGAACCAGCTTCACGTTCAAATCGTCGTAGAAGTCCTTGACTTCATCACAGCGTCTTTTCAGTTCGTCCAGAGAATCCGCCGCCACACGGATAACGTAAGAGAGCTTATACATGGATTCTTTGGACTGGTCGAGATTGGTTTCCAACTCATTCACTGAATCCAAAGCGTCCATCACGTTACTTCCTGTTTCGTTGTTAGATTCCCACGCATGGTTATCCAAATCTTTCAGTTCTTTCTTTTTATTCCGAACCGTTGTTAGGGCTTTTTTGTTCGTGACGATTTCCACATTCATAGAAGTAGAAACGGGGAACGTGAATTGCTGCTGTTGGTAGTAAAAGATTTCCGAAGATGGGAAATCCAACTCACCCACGATATTGTTAATCGTGAAGTAGGCAACGTATGTTGTCTGATCTTCACGCTCAAACTTTAGGTATCGCTGGTTTTCCTCTATCATGCAGCGTGTCGGACGGATAAGGTCATATCGCTTCACCAGCGTTTCACGCTTTAACTTCTTTACTGGCAGCTCATAGGAATAATCACTGTAGGCAATGCCCGTATTCCCGTAGATATGTTCCAAGAGATAACCAAAGTCGTTTTTATCCAATCTGCGGAACTGAAAGCGGCGTGAGATTTTACTTTCCAACAGCTTTTCCATCTTTAGAAAACGATTGATTTCATCATTGCTCATGGAAACAAAATCACCCATCAGTTTGTGGTTGACTTCATAGATAAAATCCGTAAAGGTCATAGCCGCTGATTTTTTCATACTCTTTAAATTGATTTCTTCCTCATTGCCTAACAGCTTGAAGCCAAGAAAAAAGCGGTAGTCAATCTGATTTTCCCCAATCATTTCAACCAACGCTTCGGTCTGTTCATCTACCTTTTTGCAGGCAATCTCTTTTAACCTGCCTGTGATTCCTTTTTTGGAACGCTCCTGTACCGCACGCAGGCTGTCCTCTGTAGCAATCTGTAAGGCATGGATTTTTCCGTCACGGTTCTGTGCGATAAGCTGGCGGAAGTTATCATGCACCATGTACTTTTCTTCTGGTGACAGGAACGAATAATTGTAAGGTGTCAGCTCATAGTAGGCGAAGCACTCACCATCATGGTTGAACACCAGATTGTTTTCAATATATTTAATCGGGAACATACATCACACTCCTAACTGTCGTAATAACGGGATTGAATTTCTCCTGTTTCAGCTTGATTGCTTTTCCGGCATAGGTCACTTTTGGACGGAGCAAAAATGAGATACAGGATTTTAGAAATCCGAATGGTTTCTTTCCGTCAAAGGTCTTTTGTGACACAAACCAAGTGAACGCTACAGGGATTCCAAAGTATTTGAAGAAAGCCCCGTCAATCATGGAAAGCGGCGGCAGCTCCCCAAAAAGAATCACCATGAACAGTGACAAGACAAACCAAGCCATCTGGCTGAATGTGAGAGGGAACGGGAGCTGAAAGTCGTTGATTGCATAAATCACTTTCTCCACGCTCCATATGCTTGTATAGCTTTTGATTTTTTTCATTCTCCGTATCATTCCTTTCTGTAATAGTTTTCTAAAATGGAAACAGCAGCCTGTTTTCACAAGCTGCTGCATAAAAAATACCAGTGTTATTTCACTGGCTGATATATTGATATTCAGTTGTAATTGTTAATACGGACATTCAAACACGCCATGATTGGTGACAACAAATCGCCCCTCCAAGCTGAGGTCGCGCCCGTATGCTTCATAGTCTATGTAGCTGCGGATTCTGTCTGGTATCTCACCAAGACTTTGACATTCATCTATGAAGTAATAGGCAACGTCTGTCATATCATCACAATCGGGATAATGGATAATATCATCTGCGTGTTCGCATAATTCCTCTATGCTGCTGAAACAGCAGAGAAGTTCTGATAATTCGTCCTGTATATCCTCCGGCAAATCCTCCACCATTTCACAAAGGCGGTTGACTTCCTCAATGGGTGTGTATTCGTCAATCTCAAAGGGCAGCTCATAATCATGGATTGCGTATTCTTCATATTCATCATTCAAGCCGATACGTTCAGCCATTTCATCATAATCAATGGGCGGCGTGAACCATGCACCCACAAGCTCACCCTCATTGTATTTACCGAGGTTAGCGATATAAACCTGCATTTCTTCGATACCACATCACCCCTTTACTGATAACGGAATATGCCGCTGGTTGTGAAAAGATATCGGTCGTCCATTTCCAGCTCGTTTCCGTAGGAATGATAGTCGATATGTTTTAGAAGTTCATGGGGAATCTCACCGAAAATGTATTCCTCACGGATAAGGTATTCTGCAAGTGCCGCACCATCGCCCACATCATAAAAGCGTATTTCGTCCTTGTGGTCGATAAAGTCCTCGAAACTGTCAAACCATTTCTGCTGAATGGCTTTCATTTCATTGCCGATAGGTGTACCCTCTAATTCCAATACCATGCGGCAGTTGGCGTTGATTTCCCAGAGTGGCATATCGCTATGAATATCAAAGGGCAGCTCATAGTCTGCAATCTCTATCTGTTCCTCATGCTCAACGCCGAGCTTCTCTCTGACTTCTTCAAAATCCACAGGGCAGTTGAACCAATCGCCAGCGTATTCCTCGTCACCGTCACGGTAAGGTTTTGTATTATTTAAGAGATAGATTCTCATTTCCTGCAAGGCATATCACTTCCTTTCTTCCTTTCCAGTATTCCCATTATAACAGCATAATCTACACCGAACACATAATGAGAAAACTTTTCTAACTGTTCTTTTGGATACGTTGTCGGTGAAAGTCGTTTGATTTCTTCCCACACCGCACGTTTACGGTAGGGCAGGTCGGAAATATTTTTACAGCCGATACAGTCTTTCATATCCTCAAAAATATCTGTTTTCATGTTGTCCTCCAATCTTAAAAATTTGCATGAAAAAAGCAGCAAACCGTTAAGATTTACTGCTTGAATTGTGCTACTTGTGATACTCTGGAAAAATATTTCTTATATTCTTTTCCCTCGGTATCTTTTACATATGCATAAATTTTTGTTGAACCGTCAAGTTGCATATCATATATTGCTTTTTTAAAATCATTGATGTCATAATATTGGCTTGTTACTTCACCCTGTCCAAGTATGATTTGACTTTCATGTATTGTATGTGTATTTATATATACATGCTTTTTTATTTGAAATCCAATGTTAGAAATTTTAATTTGTCTGTTTCCTACATTCGTAGCTGTGATATGTAGTCCTATTCCCCCAACACTGATAAATGAGCCACCACTTACTATCAGTTTCTTCTTATAAGGTAATCTTGCTGTATGTATCGAAACTATAATTGCAATTATGCTTACCAAAAGTGTTAAAGCTGACAGCAATATAGTAGCAACCCCATTATTTGAATTACACCAAGAAATTATTTCTTTCACCATTCATGCTCCTATTCTGGAATAATATCTGCTAATTCATCTTCAACATCTATACCATATGCTTTTGCAATTTGACCTATCATTACGCCAAAAACACCTCTCAATTCGCCAACAGCAGATGTAAAAATCATGTTGTCAAGCGTTCCGGGTTGACATGCGTGACAACGAAATTCTTTTTTATCTGGACACTTATTTAGAAATTTATTACATGAGCTTCACATAGCTCTTATATATCCATTTAAATTGGAATTTTCGTCAACATTTGGTAATTCAGAGGTTAAATAATTTTTAATTTCTGTTACAGATGTTATACAAGGGCATAAGGATTCATAATCTAATTCTCGATATAAAACTCGGCGTGGCTCAAGAAAGATAATAATTCTGCGAGCGATAGAACGCTCTGTGTCAATTGGATTCCATGAAATTCCAAAAACAGGGCAACTAATACCAGTTAATCTATTTGCTAATTCTGTAAATCTCATAATATATACTTCCTTTCATTTATAAATATATTATATCAATTTATAGTCTAGCAAGCAATCTATTACGCCCCGATAATCTTATTGAATAATTGTAACAGTACGTCTTTTACACCAGCGGCATTGAATACCAATCCGACAGCGATTAAGGCAATCACCAAGAACCCGATAAGTTTGGAAAACTCACGTTTGAATCCAAGATATACCCCGATAACAGCGATTGCCATAAGCACCAAGCTCTGTGCATTACTTAAAAACCAGTTGTATAAGTTTTGTCCGAAATTCATTATTTCTTTCTCCTTTCCATCATTTCAATTTCTCTGTCTGCGGCTTTACCAGCCTGCATAAGACACATAGTTACTACTCCAAAACCTGCCCCAAGTGAGAACAGGAAGAAGTCAAATAAAATATGTTTCATGTTGTCATTCCTCTGTTTCTGTAATCATTTCCTCTGTGGAAGTTGTCTGTTGTTCAATGAGTTTCCTGTGACGCTCGGTGAGCTTCGCATGGTTTAAAATATCTTTGAGATACGTCGTACCATTGGTACTGTCTATCTGCTGCAAGACTTTCCATGTAGGAGCTACCTGTCTGCTTATCCAGTTCAGCGTCCTTGTGAGCGTGTACGGTTCTGGTTTGGTCGTCAGTTTCAAACGCCCACGATCAGAACCGATAAAGCACGCCCATTTCTCATTGGTTTTCCATTCGCTGCGCCGCTTCTCCACCTCCTTGTCAGCGAACCTCATATAGCGGTTAATGATGTCAAAAGCGGTACGTTCTGCGTCATAATAGGTCAGCAGGTCACGCACCGCATAATAGGCTCGCTCATTTTTCAGCCGGATTTCAAAGCGGTTCTTGATTTTCGTATCTTCAATCGGAATATCGTATTTGACATACTGTTCATAGTCCTTTTCGTAGATACAGAAATAAACCTCCGATTTGAGCGAACCGATATACAATGTATTTCCCATACCGTATCTGTCCTGTTCATTGCTTCTTACCAGCTCACCGCTGCGATAGCTCTTGAAGCTGCGGAATACGGAAATACATTCTTCATGGTTGCATTTCTCTGTCAGCTCTGGAATATCCAAGATTCCTGCCATATCATTGATAGCAAGGTCAAGACGCTTTATCACACCTCCCTCTATCAGAGCGTCCATGAGAAAGTCATACCAGCTCCTATGCTGTGCCAGCAGATAGCTTTCCATCTGGCGACAGCCTTTCCCCTTTAGTTCTAACAATGTGCCTTTTTCCTTATCGGGCGAAGTCAGCACGAACACATCACCCAAAACATAATGTTCCGCATAGGAGTAGAACCCGTAATCCTCATGTATCATCACATCAAGCCGAAGTTTGAGAATATCCTCAACAACGTGCCGAACGTCCTGTGTGGGGAATCGGATTCTGATGTAATCAAAAACCATTTCCAGCGGATTTTTTGGATTCAGCTTTTCCAGAGCGTCCGTGAATTTCCCCTTGATTTCTTCCGTCAAGGCTACTTTTCCAGATTCAAGCCTGCTGACATACTCACGACTAACACCAGCCATGACCGCAAGACGATTCTGGGAAATGCCGTACTGTGTCCGCTTTTCTTTCCAATCATTTATCCAGTCGGTATCATTCAGTGAAAATCCCTCCCATCGAAAAAGGAATGTGACAGTTACCGATTTTGTCACACTCCCTTGAATGTTTGAAAAGTCCTCATATTTTAAGGATTTTCCGATATTAAATTGACTGTTTCCAGTTGATTTGTGCCCCCCTGTTAGATACCGGGGGCGAATGGTTGGTGTGGCTTACGCCACCCCAACACAGGCTAGTCCGTACCTGCGGCTTTCGCTTCGCACGCCGCCTGTCCGTCCTGCCTGTTTTGTGTAAGTCTCCCTATTTCTTTTAAAAAATCGTGTCCTTTGGGTACAAGGGGAGTGTAAAATTCTGATATGACACTGTTTCCTGTATCAACGTAGCCACGTCCTTTGATCTGTTTCAGAAAAAAGTCCTTGTCTACTTCCCCAAACATCATGGAATAACCTAGTTCCGACATACGCCCCAATGCCACACGGAAATTGAACTGGTCACGGATTCCGTCACCGAGATATTTTGCGTCCGGTCGCTGACAGGCGAGAATGAGAAAATATCCTGCCTGTCGTCCGAGCATGACTATCTGTTTGAGTTTATTCAAAACAGCAGCATTTTCTTTTGTCGTCAGCATTTCCATAAATGCCACATATTCATCAAAGATAAGGAAGTGGGGCGGCAATCCTAAATAGGCGTAGTTTTCCCCTGTTCTGTAGTTTTCCATGAGCTTCATAGCTTCACTTCTTGCCATCATACCGTCATAGAATCGGTCAATACAGGCGGTTATATCGTCCTTTTTGTACCAGACTTCCGGCATGACGACAGATAAATCTGCAAGGTCGGCATTCTTTGGGTCTAACACATACATGACCGCATTGCAGCGGAGCAAAGCTTCAATGATAGTGAGAATGAAATAGGTCTTTCCTCCGCCAGTGCCGCCAGCAATCAGCATATGGGGGAGCTTGTCATACTCCCACCAAATATTTTTCATCAAACGTAAGCTGCCATGTTCCGCCTGTACTTCATTGATAGTGATTCTATTAGCGATAGTGTCATAAAGTAAAACATACTCCACATAAGAATCAAGCAGCTCTTTTGACACCAGCTCACAGTACAAACCTGTTTCCAGCTTCTTTTCCAAATGCAGGAGCTGGTCTTGATATTTCCCAAGCGTAATTTCTGTACGGATATACAATAATCCATGTTCCATACGGTAATACAGTTTAGGAAAATATGTGATTTTCTCTTTCCTGCTGGACGCTGGTAAATCTTTGAAGAATCCGCTGTCCTGTGTCGTTTCCGATTCATACCAGCCATTTTCAAGTATCATGCGTGCTAGCTTTTGACGGTGAAAGAGCTGCTTTACCTTGTCATGCTGGAATCTGCGGTATAAAAGTACAGCCAGTCCACAGACTAAAGCCGCCATAACAATAGTAACTATCATATATGGTGTAACCGTAAAATGGACGCTGCCATCTTGAAAAAGGCTGACCGATTTCCAGTCTGTTGTAATGATTGTCTTTAGGTTCAACAACATAACCACCGTAAAAAACAGCATGAGCAGCGAACCAGCCGAGAAACGAAAAACCAGTGATTTGTCGCTGGCTCTGATTCGATTCCCATGTTTATTGAATTGTGGCATAGAAAAGCCTCCTTTCCATGAAAAAAGCAGCAAACCTTGTAGATTTACTGCTTGCATTCATATTATTTTATTAAGTTTAAAACAGTTTATTAAAATCAATGTTATAACCAGCCGCTTTCAGTTCTTTAGCAATTTCAATCTTCCAAGCGCCACTTTCATCATAGGAAACATATACTACACCTGAAATGTCGTTTGGTTTTTCAACATCATTTTTTACAAGGGCACAAACATTTTTTCTTTGTAACTTTCCTATAAGATACCCATGTTCAAAGACAACATTTTGACGTGCTCTATACTTTAATTCCGCTCCATCGTTAGCTAATCCTCCTTTGTCACACGGAGTATACAATACTATACCGAAACCAACATTTGAATATCGCTCAATTTTTTCAATAATTGTTTCACCCTCACTAGCCTGCTCATGAAGTATTATAGGTGTTAGTTTTAATTTTTCTAAAAATCGTGCAACTTCATTTTTTAAGCCATTATCATGCCCATGAACAATAAATATTTTATCACCGCTGATTGCTGGATTAGCTTGACTAATTGAAGGATTGGACAAATATTTTTCATATTCTTCACGATTAGCTTGAATATCCTCATTAATCTCTTTAATGGTTTGCGTATTCTTTTTATGGTTTTCAGGGCTTATCACATATTGATTGCTACAAATATGTGATAAGTTATCCTTATACCAATCCTCAATAATATTACAGCAGTATTCTAAAATATCAATAGTCATGGTATCATTTTCCAAATTATTTTTTAAGGTTGTGCAAGGAACAGATACGATTGGTTCAGAGGTATAATCATCAATACTTTCAATAATGCTTAAGAGCTTTATTTTAAGAATACTATAGTTAATCACAATAATTACCTCTTTTCTTTTGATATAAAATAATTATACCTCATGTAACATCATATGGGAACAACTAAAATTACTTGTTTTTGCTTTGAGAACCGTTTAAAGTAATTACTTTATTCTTCAAAACAATATCATCTGCCTTGATGTACCAGTCAACGTCTGCACCTTGAAATGTAGCGGTTGCCACCGTATCAGCTACAGGGTTGATGATTTCCACCTCTGCATTGTAATCAAATTGCTTTAATGGAACAGAAGCAGGAATACTCACCTGTATCATGCGTCCTTGTTCCTTACATTTTAAGTCGTAAGTACGTTCTTTGATTTCTTCAGAAACCGTACCGTCCTCATTCTGCATATGTACCTCACGACGCAACGCCGAGAACTTCAATACTCCGAATGTCTTTTCCTTATCAATAATGATTCCGTTTGCTAATCTCATAATGTTTCTACCTCCTTATGCTTTCACCATATCGTCTGCTGACAGGATATAGTTTGTGAATCCTCTTGTACCGATTTTGTAACCCTCTGCGGTGATTTTGGGATTGATAAGTTTCACTTTTTCTTCTGATTCAAAATTCTTCTCACCAGCAGAAGCAGGTAGCACCACGATAATATCATCTGCTCTCTGTACGTCTGAATAAAGGTTGAAGCTACGAGAAACTACCGTCATGCGTCCGTTGATCCTACGCTGTTCCACTTTATTCTCACCTGCAAATTCCAAATTTCCGAACGTCTTTTCCATGTTCGGGATAACGTGTTTTAATTCCATAAATCATTTACCTCTTTTCTTTCTATATTTTTAGTGTTTGATTGTGTCATTCTGCTGTCGGGATAATATCTGTCTGCCTGTGGATAGTAAAGGGCGTTGCGTTGTGCTGCCGCACCCTTGACAATCCCCATTCAGAAAGATAAATCGTAATCAAGCAGAAGTTAGATATAGTGTCAGCCACAGACTGACTTTTTTATGATGGCGGTGAACGGGGAGTTGCTTTCATAAGCCGATACCCCGTATTATTTAGACTTCTTTACTCTGCGGAATCTCTTATAACCTGCAAAGATAAAAGAAGCAGCAGAAATCCCCATCATAGCAAATAATGCGGCAAATGGTGTGTTATCACCAGTTTTAGGTGAATCGCTTGTCTTTGTTGGTGTACTAGGCTCATCTGGTGTGGTAGGGGATTCTGGTTTTTCTTTAATCGTTACCGTCTGCCCCTTGTCCTTGATGTCCTTATGTTCAGCTACTTTGATAGGCTTGTCTGGATTGGTTACGTCATATAATTCTTCAAAAGTCACAAGCTCTTTACCAGCAAGCTCACTGGCATTGAACGTAAATTCAATCTGAACTTCCATCTTCGTGTCAGTAGCGGTAAAAGTAAGGTCATTCTCCACACGCTTGCCACCTACAATAAGCTCTGCATTTTCAGACTTCACCATTTCCCAACCTTTAAGGGTGTATTTCACGCCTTTTTCCAAACCGTCTAAAGTGACTGTATCGACAATCGTTACTTTGTCGTTTGCTTCAATTGTCTTTTCACCTGTTGCCTTATCGGTAGCGATTGTGTGCATAGTGATGATACGTTCCGTAATCGTCACGGTCTGCCCCTCGTCCTCAATATCTTTATGTTCCGCTACCTTTGTAGGCTCGTCTGGATTGGATAAATCGTATAATTCTTCAAACGTCACAAGGTCTTTTCCAGCAAGAGAAGAAGCATTGAATGTATAGGAAACCTCAACTTCCATTTCTGATTTTTTCGCAGTGAATGTGTAATCACTTTCTACAGGCTGACCGTCAATCAAGAGCTGTGCGTTTTCTGACTTCACCATCTGCCAGCCTTTTAACTGATACTTTGTGCCTTTCTTCAAACCATCTAAAGTAACGGTATCAACGATAGTGACGCTCTTTCCAGCAACGATTGATTTCTCACCAGTTGTTTTATCTGTGGCAGTCGTATGGATAGTGATTTCTGGTTCGTAATCGTCTGTAAGCGTACCTAAATCAACGACCACTTTATTTCTTGACACTACCACGTCAAAGGCTGGAATCAGCGTCATTCCCCTGTTGGAATCGCAGCGTAATTCTTCGATTGTGTAAGTATCATAGAGCAAAGCACCTTTGCTGTCGTCTGGTGCGGAAGTACCGAACCAGATACCGTCCTCACTGGTTTTTCCAGCATTAGTATTCTGTGTATGTGATACCCATTCAGAGGAAGTGGAAAACTGACCGTTTGCGTCTGTTATAATGGTATGGCTCTCACCTGTCGTCTTGCTCGTGATCCTAAAGGGAACATTCGCAAGTCGTTTGTGTGTACCGTCACCGATTTTCACACCCTCAATATCTCCACGCTTAATCTGATTGTAGATAGAGTGTGCTTCATCTGTTAAATCCACGATTTCACCGTCATTCACAATGTCAAATTCACGGTCAACCGCACCAGTTGTCAAATATCCTGTCGGACTTTTAGATTCCGAAATTTTATAATGACCGAAAGGAAGTGTGTCAGCGTCAGTAGCAGCGATACCGTCAATACCTGTATGGATTGTCTTGACGACTTCATTTTTGTTGTATAGCTTGCCATCTACCAAGACAGCATTATCATTTAAAGAAATGATTTCAAAGGCAGTATCTTTCAAGGTCGCACCGCCCTGTGCTTTCGTATCTTTTGTTTCAAGGTCACGTTTCTGGATTTTGACACCTCCACGAATCACCTTGTCCGATACGGAATACTGGTTGCTGCCGATTAACGCTGCAAGTTCGCCATCTTCTGTAATCTGTGCCACATATACACCTTTTATCTGTTCGGAATTTCCAGCCGCCTGCATATAAGCACTGTCCAATAAGTAACCATTTGGAGCAGCTTTTTCTTCCACTGTGATAGTGCCAAGCGGCAAGCAGATTGTACCGTTTTGTGTAAAGAAACTGTCGCCAGATACCTTATAGGAATCAGCTAAACGTGTAATATAATGGACTTCATTCTTGCTGTCCTTTTCAGCGATTGTCTTTGTCGTCCATGTGCGTGTCGGCTGTGATGGAAGATTGTCTTTCGTATAATATCCGTCATAATACTTCCAGACAAACTCTGCACTCTCTAAAGAAGCGTTACCCTGTGGCGTTGCTTTGGAAGTTTCCATGTCAATCTTGAAAAGCTCAACCAAAGTGTCAGTGACTTTTGGTGTATCGCTCACTTTCAAAGTGTCAGTTTCACCAACCTTGACCGTAAGAGTATAGACGTTCTTATCTAACTGGAATCCTTTTGGAGCTTTTGTTTCTTTTACATAGTATGTTGCGGCTCTTAATTCCACAGTGTCAGTATTTCCACTGGTATTTGTCGTAAGTGTGGCAACGGACTTCGTGCAGCCTTTATCAGAATAGACACCATAGGTCGCACCAGCGATTGAATAGCAGTCATTACCGTTTGTAACTGTGGTATTACTGGAGAATTTCTGAATCTTACCATTCCCGACAGCCAGCTTCGCCCAGAACTGTCCTAAGTCCTGCCCCTCGCCAGTGTAGATATAGCCACCGCAATCATAGCGGTCTTTATTTGCTTTAGCGAAAACCTTTGCATTTTCATAGACTTCTGACTGGATTTTCTCTGACACTTCATCATAGGCAGCTCGTACATTGTTGTAACCCCAACCTAAATGAACGCTCAATCTTCGCCAGACAACGCACTGTTTTAACAGATAAATCTGTTTACTGGAAAGAGAGTGCTTTTCTGCATACTGTTTGACGTATTCCAGATTCAACGCCACATCTGATATTTGGTCGCTGCTCATTCTGTCTTTAGCGTCAACACGGTTTTTATATCCAGATTGAAAGTCCGTGTTAATATCTACACAATAGGCAATCTGACCGTCAGCGGTCATTATGCTTTCTTCAAAGCTGGAAACTTCTGAACCGCCATTGTCAACCTTGACGATAGTTCCAGCTTTACCGTCCGTAGTGGTGTAGACGGAATCCGCAGCATGAACCTGTGTGACAGGTAAAGCGGTAAATACGGTTGCAAGAGTGAGTACACTTGTAAGCAATCGTTTCATAATCTTTTTCATAATAATAAATGCTCCTTTCATTTTGAAATATAAAAAGGACGCTCATTTCTGAACGTCCAAGTCATACGAGTATCTTGATTTCTAGTGATAAATGATTTATATTTATATGTAGTTATTTGTGAATCATTGCAGCAGACGGGTTCATTTTGCTAACAGCTTGCTAACACTCTGTAGCGTATGTCGGTACACTTACGGGTATCAGCTTCTAAGATGAACAAAGACTTTTGCCTTGATTTACGGTATTAAACGCCCCTGAAAGGATAATCGAACTACCAGTTACCACGGTTCACAGGGAACTCCTAAGCGAGGGGTCGGAGGTTCAAATCCTCTTGGCGACGGGCTTCAAAGCGTTCGAAAATGTTAGCTGGATTAGCTGACAACGAACGCTTTTGTTATTTTCTAATCACGTTCGTGACACAAAATTCCATTCAAAATGATCAATTTCCAGCTAACGCAATCCGATTTTTGTTAGCTGACAGCTAATCAAAATTACCGGTTTGCAAACATGGGTTTTAAGAAGTCCAGCTAACATTTGGGTTCCGCTCCGTTGTCACCCCTTATTCGGGGATGTAAATCAGAGAAAAGGCGGGAAAAGAAACAATCTCTCCCAAACCTGCAAACATGAATTAGCTGAAACAGTATTCAATTCTATTAGCTACAGCTAATGGTCAAACAGCAATGTCTGTTTGGAACTTTACTATCTATAAAAGTTCCAGGCAGGCATTTTTTATTTCCTGAATCCTGGAGGAAAGGAGTCAAGATGACTGAGCCAAACAGACAATCAGGAGAAAACGAAGAAAGAATCATAGAAATTGAGATTGAGCGTCTTCGTCCGTTCAAAGAGCACCCGTTTCAGGTAAAAGATGATAAGGAAATGTTTCTTTTGCAGGAAAGCATTGAGAAGTATGGAATTTTAAATCCGCTAATCGTCAGACCAGTACCGGATGGATACTATGAGATCATATCCGGTCACAGAAGAAAACATGCTGCGGAGAAACTGGGATACCGTAAAGTACCGGTAATCATCCGGGTATTAAGTGAAGATGATTCCATCTTGAGCATGGTAGATTCCAATCTTCACAGAGAACGGATTAGCTACAGTGAAAAAGCTTTTGCTTACAAACTGAAGAATGACGTATTAAAAAGAAAAAGTGGTCGAAAAAAGAGCCAAGTTGACCACAAAACACCAAGAAAGCGGGCAATAGAAATCATCAGTGAAGATTGTGGTGATAGCCCAAAACAAGTGCAGCGTTATATCTCACTGACAAAACTGATACCGGAAATGTTGCAGAAACTGGATGATGAGATTATTTCTTTTTGTCCGGCTGTAGAGATAGCTGCATTAAGTGAAAAAGAGCAAAAGGAACTGCTTGTAGCAATGGAGTATGCACAGGCAATCCCATCACTCTCACAGGCCCAGAGGATCCGGCAACTGAGTAAAGAAAAACAGTTGTCACTGGAAAAGATGGAAGAGATCATGTGTGAAGTGAAAAAGGGTGAGATCACAAGAGTGGCATTCACAAACGAGCAGTTGCACAAGTATTTTCCAAATTCTTATACACCGGCAATGATGAAACGGGAAATACTGGCACTGTTGAAATTATGGAAAAAAGAATCATGGGAAAGTTAAAGGAGGAAGAAATCATGTGTAAAGTTATATCCGTAGTAAACCAGAAAGGTGGCGTCGGAAAGACCACCACAACCGTAAATGTAGGCATTGGACTGGCAAGAGAAGGTAAGAAAGTGTTGCTGATCGACGCGGATCCACAGGGAAGTTTAACCGCAAGTCTTGGATATGAGGAACCGGATGATCTTCGCATCACATTGGCAACGATCATGATGGATGTCATCAACGAAGAAGAAATCTCTCTGGAAGATGGGATTTTACATCACCAGGAAAATGTAGATCTTCTCCCGGCAAATATTGAGCTTTCCGCACTGGAAGTAACGATGGGAAATGTTATGAGCAGAGAAATGATCATGAAAGAATATATCGATGCGATACGATGCCGATACGATTATATCCTGATCGACTGTATGCCGAGCCTTGGTATGATGACAATCAATGCACTGGTCTCTTCCGATTCTGTGTTGATACCTGTGCAAGCCGCATATCTGCCGGTGAAAGGACTTCAGCAGCTGATCAAGACCATTCTTACAGTAAAGAAAAGACTGAACCGGAAACTGGCGATTGAGGGCATTCTCCTGACCATGGTAGATTTCAGAACCAATTACGCAAGGGATATTGCATCGAGAGTACATACAACCTACGGAAGTCAGATCGAGGTATTTGAAAATGTGATCCCGATGTCTGTAAAAGCTGCTGAGACCAGTGCAGAGGGAAAAAGCATCTACATGCACTGCCCGAAAGGAAAAGTTGCCGAAGCATATAAGAACTTAACACAGGAGGTTTTGAAAAATGAAAAATAGAAGTGGCGAAAAGATTAAACTGGCAAGCATTGATGAACTGCTGGGTGTGGTAAATGAAGAATCTGCAATGGAGATAGAAATCAGTAAGATCCATCCGTTTAAAAATCATCCGTTCAAGGTGCTGGATGATGAAAAGATGCAGGATCTGGTTGAAAGTGTAAGGATCAATGGAGTACTGACACCGGTACTGCTTCGAATGGATGATAATGAAGAATATGAAATGGTATCCGGTCATAGAAGAATGCATGCAGCACAGCTTGCAGGACTTACGACTATTCCGGCAATCGTAAGAGAATTATCGGATGATGATGCCGTGATTGCGATGGTGGACGCTAACATTCAGCGAGAGGAACTGTTGCCCAGTGAGAAAGCCTTTGCTTATAAGATGAAACTTGATGCAATGAAAAGACAGGGGAGTCGGACAGATTTAACTTTGTGCCAAAGTGGCACGAAGTCGAGAACAGATCAGTTATTAGGAGAACAGGTTGGAGAAAGTGCACGAAGTGTTCAGCGGTATATCCGACTGACAGAATTAATTCCGGAACTTCTTGATCTGGTAGATAACAAAAAGCTTCAATTCACGGTTGCTGTCGATATCTCCTATATCGACAAGGAAGTACAGGAATGGATTTACGAATATATCAGCGACACCGGATTTATCAAGCCAAAACAGATTGCAGCACTCAGAAATCAGCTGAATGATGGACCAATCAATCAGATCCAGATGTTATCAATTTTCAATAACTGTGTGATGGCAAAGAAAGTATCCCGGTCTCTTACTTTCTCAGAAAAGAAACTGACAAAGTACTTTCCGGATGATTATACAGCCAAAGATATGGAGCAGGTGATTGAATCATTATTAGAAAAATGGATGCAGGAACAGTCCTGTTAAGGATAGAAAAAGCTAAGAAAACAAAGTCAAAGAAGTTTAAAAAGAGGACTTCTTAGCAGAAAATGAAAGGAGGAAATTATGGAGAAAAAAATGACATTTAATTATTTTTACGGTACTGAAGCTGATCAGTTCAGCTTCTACCGCATACCAAAAGCATTATTTACAGACAGTTACTTTAAAGATTTATCAAGCGATGCTAAAATTTTATATGGACTGATGTTGGATCGAATGTCTCTTTCCATCAAGAATCAGTGGTTTGACGACAAAAATAGAGCATATATCTACTTTTCCATCGAAGATATCATGGAATTACTGAACTGTGGCAGAAATAAAGCCATCAAATCCATGAGAGAACTGGATGACGAAACAGGGATTGGCCTGATTGAGAAACGCAGACAGGGATTTGGAAAGGTGAACGTCATCTACGTGAAAACCTTTATGCCTGAGAAAACAGATGAGAAAAAATTTGAAGAGGAATTAAAGAAGTTTAAAAAACAAACTTCTGTGGAAAATGAGGAATCTACAGAAGTTTACAATTCAAACTTCATGAAGTCCCAAAATCAAACTTCTAGAAGTCCCGAAAACAAACTTCAAGAAGTTTACATTTCAAACCCTAATAATACTAATCTTAGTGATACTGAAATGAATGATAATAAATCTAATCATATCATATCTGTGGATGAGAAAAGATTTGATAGCGATAATCGCTCTGAGGATTATCAGGCTTATGAAAACCTTGTCAAAGAGACCATTGATTATGAATCACTGGAAGTAACCCATCATGACGATATGCGACAGGTAGATGAAATCGTGAACCTGATCGTAGAGACTGTGATGTGTAAAAATGACAAGATCTTGATTGCCAGCAACTGGTATCCGGCATCACTGGTGAAGAAAAAATTTCTGATGCTGACCTATTCACATATCGAGTATGTCTTACACTGTATGAGTGGTAACACCACAAAGGTGAAGAACATCAAGAAATATTTATTAGCAGCCCTGTTTAATGCACCGTCAACGATGAACGGGTATTATCAGGCAGAGGTGAACCATGATATGCCAGGACTGGTAAGATAGGAGGTGCACATGTTTATTTTAAAACTTGCTGGGAAGATATTATTACTGCCGGTATGGCTGATCCTTTTTGTGATCGGCCTGGCAGTGAAGATGACAGTACAGACTTATGCGGTTGTCAGAGGAATCCTTGGGTTTATATTCACTTTATTGATCATAGCGACTGCATACTGTTACCATGATTGGGTACAGGTTGCATTCCTGTTTTCGCTGAGTGTTATTCTGTATCTGATCCTTTTTGCAGGAGTGTTCGTAGATACTGTACTGGACATGACAAGAGAACGTATTATTGATTTTATTATATCGTGAGGAGGATATGAAAATGAGCGAAAACAATGATTATATTCAGTTACCACCACTAAAAAAAGACACACCGTCCGATGTGGTAGCATTTATGTGGGAGTACATGAAAGTACCGGAGAATTCAAGAGAAAAAGTTAAGAATCTGCTTAAAGATGCAAATGAAAATGGAGTAAAATTAAGTCATCAGGCACCAACACTGTATGATGTTGTCCCAAAAATGGAAATAAAATGAAGGAGAAAAGGCGGCAGTTTAGAAAGGCTGTTGCCTTTTAGGAATTGTTGTTTATTTGTTGTTTTTTATAAGCTATACTATAAGGAAAAGATAACATTAGAGCCAGAGGTGAAATTTATGAACTATAAAATTTTAATGGTTGATGATGATAGAGAATTGCTAAAAATGCTGAATCAATACTTTACATTGAAGAATTATACGGTAATGATTGCAGAAAATGGCATAGAAGCAATGGAAAAGATAAGTGTAAATCCCGATATTATTTTATTGGATGTAAATATGCCGGGAATGGACGGAATTGAAGTGTGCAGAAGAATCAGAGATATGGTTTCCTGTCCGATTATTTTTTTGACTGCAAAAGTAGAAGAACAGGATCGAGTAATGGGATTGTTGTCTGGTGGTGATGATTATGTTTTAAAACCATTCAGTTTGAAAGAATTAGATGCTAGAATTATTGCCCATTTGAAACGTGAAGAACGTTTACATAGGAAAAAAGAACAAAGGTTTTATGGAGAATTAGTGATTGACTATGCCAGTAAATGTGTACATATTAAAGGGAATGCTTTAGAGCTTACGAAATTAGAGTATGAGATCATAGAATTTTTGTCTATGAACCCTGAAATGGTATTTGATAAAGAACGAATCTATGAGAAGATTGGCGGATATGATGCAGAAGGGGACAGCCGGGTGGTTACGGAGTTGATTCGCAGAATCCGCAAGAAAATGAAAATGTATTCGGAACACGAATATATTGCAACGGTATGGGGGAGGGGATATAAATGGGCAAAATAAAAAATCTTTCGTTAAGGAAAACCATTGTTTTGTATATGATAATTAGTTTAATAATTAGTTTTTATCTTTCAGCACTAATTATGCGAATAGCAAGCACAGTACAAAACAACATTTGGTGGAATTATGTAGACCAAGAAGAATATTTTGAAATGGCTGAAGGGGATGGTAGAAGGTATTTGCCAGATGTTCCGAGACCACATTCTTATGAAATGAAAGAATTTGATTATCATGTATCGGAAATATGTGATTTTCTTCAGACATTTACAGTGCTTATCGTATCTGTTGCAGGGAGTATTATAGCGGTATTTCTTTTTTATAAGCATAAACTGAAATGCCCTATCGAAGAATTAGAACTGGCTTCCCGACAAGTTGGTCGAAATAATTTAGATTTCCATATCACTTATGAAAATGAAGATGAGATGGGCGGATTGTGCAAAGAGTTTGAACGAATGAGAGGACAGCTGGCAGAGAATAATCAACAGTTATGGAAAATGCTTGAGGAAGAAAAGGCTTTGCGGGCTGCCATTGCACATGATATACGTTCTCCGCTCTCTGTGCTGGAGGGGTATCAGGAAATGCTTTCAGAATATCTTCCGAAGAAAGAGATAAATATGGAGCAAGCCTTAGAAATGGTAAATGAAAGCAAAAAACAGATTGAACGTATGGATATCTTTGTGGAAACTATGCGAAAGATGAGCAGTTTAGATACAAGGGAGTTAGTAGCAGAAGAAATTACCAGTAAACAGGTAGAAATAGACGTACGGGCAGAGATGAACGTGTTTAGGAAAAAATTTGGAAAGCTATATGAATTAGAATGTTCGGAAACAGAAGAAAAATTTTCAGGAGATAAGGAAGTGATTTTAGAGGTTATAGAAAACCTTTTGTCAAATGCCTTTCGTTACGCCAAGACAAAAGTGGAAATGGAAGTGTTTCTTACCTGTTCTGAATTACAGATCAGAATAAAGGATGATGGAGTGGGATTTACAATAGATAAGCAAAAGGCAACAGAGCTTTTTTATCAGCAAAATGTGAAAGACAGTTTGAAACATTCAGGAATGGGCATGTATATCAGCAGATTGTATTGTGAAAAGCATGGTGGTCAGTTACTGATAGAAAATGAAAAACAGAGTGGAGCTGTAATAACAGCAGTATTTCATCGGATTGCATGAGCGGTCCGATTTTTTTATGCTGTTGTCTTTTTGTTGTGATTTATATTTTATGATGTCTATAACGAAGGAAAGGAGGAATACGTATGATTGCTATTTTTAAAAGAGAGATTAGGAATTATCTAAAGCGACCGTTATTTTGGGTAGGTGTTCTGCTTGTGATTTATGGTGTGTTTAATGCGACAAGTCCATATTTAACCACACATTATCTTACAACGGGGGAGGAAATCATCAATGATCAGTCCAACACTTCGGTTGAAGGAGAAGTGTATGAGGGCTATATTCCAGCCACGCCTGAAAAGCACAGAGAGGTATGGCATGAAAAGGTAAAAATAAAATTAACGGATGTGTTTGGATTGACGGATTCAGAAGCACAGAATGTCATTGAAAAGCTGGAAAGCATGAATTTAAAAGAGGCCTATGCGTATTTGGAGCAGGAATATGACTGGTACGGGGCAAGGTATTTATACGAGGACAGTACGTATTATAAGGGAACGGCAGAAGAAATCAACGCATATCTAGATAAAAAATTGGAAGATAAGACATTTTCTTTTTATTACGCAAGAAAATTTGCTGATTTTGCGGGTCTGTATATGGTGTTTTTTGCAATTATTATGTTGGCGGTTTTATTTTTACAAGATACAAAAAAGCATACTTATGAATTGTTGCATACAAAGCCTGTGACTGCCGGGAAGTATGTAATGGGAAAAGTGAGTGCAGGATTTACAATTTGTTTGCTTGTGCTAACTATTTTGAATATACTGTTTTGGGTATTGTGCCGCATCTATACAAAGGATAGTGGATTTGAAGTGCGACTATGGGATTTTGTGGCTTCTACGGTACTTTATATATTGCCTAATATGCTGATGATTGTGAGTATATATACATTGATTTCACTCATATTTAAAAATCCACTTCCGGGTGTACCACTTTTGATTCTTTATATGGTGTATTCCAATTTGGGCGGAACTAATGCAGAGGGAGTTTACGGATATTGGGGCAAACCTTTGGCAATCATGGTACGATTTCCGGGGCAGCTTTTTGATACGACACCGCCCCCGATGGCGCTCTTAAATCAAAGTTTTCTTATTATTGTATCGGTAGTAATTATACTGATTTCGATACAGATTTGGAAGCGGAGGCGAATATAAATGAAGAAGGAAATGAAGATTGTTCTGCCATTTTATAAAATTGCTTATGCAGTATCCTTTGTTGTAATTTTAAGTGTGATTCGTGCAGTTGTTTTCACGTATGAAATAGGACTATCCATAGAGCCGCCTTTTGCGATATTGACTGCTGTTTTTTGTGCAGATACTTATGTGCAGGAAATTACAAGCAACCGTTCCGAAGTTCAGAGACTGTATCAGATAAAAAAGAGAATCTATTCTATTATACAGAGACTGATGATACAGGGAACTTTTTTGCTGCTGCTCGCTGTTCTTGGATATGGATTGTTTTTTGCGTTTCAGAAACCAATTACACATCCAGTAACAGAAAGTGAAATACTTCAGTTTATTACCTGTTTTGGGGCGATTGTAGTAACTATTTTCTTTTGGGGAATATTGGCTAATACATTGTCTATGCTTTTTCGCAATATGTGGATGGGAATTGGAAGCAGTCTTTTGATATGGGTAGCAACAAATTCCACAGGTGGAGATAAACTTTTTGGAGCATGGAATCTGTTTTCTTATTCTTTTAGAGATATAGAAAATACTGCCGATATTACATGGCTGTATGGGAAAGGCTTGTGTATTTGTATCGGACTGATTTTGTTACTGGCATTGCCGAAGATCGTAAGAAAGAGAGGGTAAATTTATGAGTATTCATATTGAGGATTTAACGGTAAGATTTAAGAATAGTGTCACAGCAATCGACCATGCAGATTTAGATATACCAAATGGGATATTTGGACTATTGGGAGAAAATGGAGCGGGAAAGACAACTTTGATGAGAGTTTTGATCACTGTGCTTAAACCTACAAACGGAATGGTTGCATTAGACGGAATTTTGTATAGCGAAGGAAACTATGAAAAAATCCAAAGAAAGATAGGGTATTTACCACAGGAAATTGAACTGTATCCTAATTTGACGGTTCAGGAGTGTTTGGAGTATATGGGAGATCTGGCAGGTGTTCCGAAAGCAGAATGTAGAAAGCGGATAGATTATTATTTGAAAAAGACCAGTCTTATAGAACATCGTAAGAAGAAAATGAAGCAGTTATCAGGCGGTATGAAGCGACGGGTAGGATTGGTGCAGGCGCTTTTAAATGAACCGGAATTTTTAATTGTGGATGAGCCAACTACCGGTTTAGATCCGGAGGAACGTATTCGCATCCGCAATTTGTTAGTAGATTTTTCTGAAAACAGAACGGTTTTGTTTTCAACTCATGTGGTAGAAGACTTAGCTGCCACCTGCAATCAGCTTGCAATTATGCATAAAGGTCGATTTCTGTATGCGGGTTCTATGAAGAATTTGACAGAAGAAGCACAGGGGAAAATCTGGATTTGCAAAGTACCTGATGAGAGAAAAGCAAGAGAAGTGGAACAGAAGTATCGTATTACATCTAAACAGTATGTTGAGGGGGGATTGCAGTTAAGAGTGATTTCTGAAATACAGCCAGAATTGGAGTGTATGTCAATTCCTGCAACGTTGGAAGATGCTTATATTTATGTGACGAATCAATACGAGTAGATAAAGCACCATCTGATGCTTTACTACCAGTTGCACGTTGTTCGCTTTGAATATTTGTGGAGAAAAAGTATGTATTATTTTGGCTTTCTATAAAACCTATAAACCAGCCATTTATATCCTGCCCGTTCACTCGTCCGGTTCCGGTTTTTCCATAAATTCTCCATTTTCAGAGGCGGTAAGATGGATGGAATTTTTGACGGCATGAATATTAGCAGGAGTAAAGTTGAAGTTGTTTCGATATAAATTTTTCAAAAGTTCAACTTGTTCTACTGGTTAAATCTTTAAGGATGACTGCATCCAGTAGGAAGAGAAATCTCCGGATATATTTTTATTGCCATATCCTATTTGCTGAAGGTATGAATTTATAGTGGAAGATCCGAGCTGCTTGTCGATTGATTCAAAATACCAGTTTGTATATATCTTTTAAAAGGTATATGATTAAGAAAAACGGCAGGAGGTATCTGAATGAAATCACATAAATATTGGTCTATCGGTGCACTGATTACAATGCTTGGAACTTTTTATACAGGTTATAAGGGATCAAAAGAAGGCCATAAGTACTTTGCAGCAAGTTCTTTGCTTTGCATGATTATGGCTATTTATACAGGACACAAGATGATTTCTGGTAAAAGTAGGAAGAAAAAAGAAGTTTCAGTAGAGAGTGTTGAAGATTAAAAAACAAAATATTTTAATAAATAACGCCGGTGCGGGATTTTTGATATCCAGTACTGGCGTTATTTATTCTACAGGGGCTTGGGGGTGTAGCCACCAAATATACTATTCGTTTTCTACTTCGGCAAGTTTGTTAAGGATCCACTCCCTATTGATAACAATATCCTCATCATCGCGGAGATCTTTGAAATCAGTGCAGTGTGAAGAAGCAAATTCATACATATTGTCAATGTCAACTGCACCAGTAATCTCACCCTTATTAATGATTACAAGAATATTTGTTCCGTCGTCGTCGACAGCAAAGCGCAGTTCATCAAATTCTATATCGGGATCATTTTTGAGAATAGAATCTGTCGCAAGTAATTTAACAAGTTCCATTACCCTGTCATCTTTACCTGCATCAAAGATCTGGATCTTTTCAACGAGCTGATTTGCTGATGTCACAATCCGGTATAAGTACTTTTCGGTACGATAATCAGCCAAAGCATTTTTTTCATAAAATATTTCATATGTCTTCTTTACTTCTGATTCAGGAACCAGATAAATCATGACAAGATCTTCCATCTGGTGATAG